>Ga0207695_10002682_pt1 | contig 25984 bp, 28 predicted proteins | sample KBSC54metaG_FD_184354 | JGI IMG/M metagenome (GOLD analysis project Ga0207695, IMG submission 184354) | Corn rhizosphere microbial communities from Kellogg Biological Station, Michigan, USA - KBS C5-4 metaG (SPAdes) (version 2) | ecosystem: Host-associated > Plants > Roots > Rhizosphere > Soil...
ACCGCAGGCAAAAATTTGAACGAACCGGACCGGCAGATCCTGACGGAAAAAGTCCGTAAAGAGCTGAACCTCTCGCGGGCGACGCTGGCCGACGTAGTGGATCACATTGACCACATCCGCAAGATTGCAGGGATCGATGCCATTGGCCTCGGCGGCGACTTCGACGGAGTGAGCTGCACGCCCGTTGGGCTGGAGGATGTGTCGAAGTACCCTAATCTGACGCGCGCGCTGCTGGAGAAGAGATACTCGGCCGAAGATATTCGCAAGATTTACGGCGGAAACTTTCTTAGGGTGATGCGGGCCGTAGAGGCGGCCGCCGGAAAATGAAGACAACTGGACTTTTCATCCTGGCCCTGGCGCTAGCGGGCTGTGTGAAGACCCCGCCGGGCCCAAAGATCGATCCGGCGCTGGCCTCGCTGATTCCTCCCGACACCATCCTGCTGGCGGGCGCGCGCCTGGACCGGCTTCAGGATACGCCCATCTATCAGAAGCACATGGCGAATCGTCCGGTTCCGCTGATCGACGATTTTCCTATACAAATCGGCTTAGAGGTCAAGCGCAAAGACCTGTGGGAACTGCTGCTGATCTCCGACGGCAAGCAGAGCGTGGTGCTGGGCCGCGGCAAGTTCGCCGACGAAGCCGAGCCGCGCATCGAGATTCCGGGAGCAACGCGCTTCGCCTATAAAGGCTACAACCTGGTGGGCGACGAGCGTCAAGCGGTTCTGCTGGTCAGTCCCTCGGTCATCGGCGTGGGTGCCACTGCCGCGCTGCGGTCGCTGATCGACAACAAGGGAAAAGGAAATGGCCCGCCCGCGGTGCTTGCCGATCAGCTCAAGCAGATGCCCGCCGAGGCGGTGTTGTGGGCAGCCTACGGCGGCGGAGTCACCAAGCTTCCCTTTAACGCGCCCGGTGACCTGGCCAATGTCAACAAGATCATGGCCTCGATTCAATCCGGCTCGATGTACCTGGATTTGCGCACGGGAGTGAACGGGCTGGCTACCGGAACCTGCGGCACAGACCAGGACGCCAAGGGCCTTTACGACGCGCTGCGGGGATTAGCCGGGTTGGCGCGGCTCGCGATTCCCAAGGACAAGCCGGAAGTTGGCCGGCTCCTCGACGGGCTGCGCATTACTCAGGACTCTCACCAGGTCAATATTCACATCGAGGAGCCCGAGGAACTGGTGGATCCCTTGCTGAATTTGTGGCTGGGGCGGGCGAATTAAGTTCCCCGCCCCGATACGCCGTCAGTAACCGACCGCGACCGCTTCCGTACCGATGGAGACGCCGTTGCGCCAGGTGTTGAGACACAGAGGATGAGTGAACACGGTGGCGCCATCGGCGGACGAATAGGTGATGTCGTCCACCAGGGCGCCGCCGGGAGGATTCAGCCCGGTCAGGGTGCGGACCCGTTTCGCGATCTCATGGTCGGTGCAGGAGGTATCGCCGCTGATGCCAAGTCCACCGATGATCTTGCCGTTCTTGTAAATCGGAACCCCGCCGCCGAAGAAAATCATGCCGCCGGCAATCTGGTTTTCGCCGCCGCCCTGCGTCCCGGTGGGGGCCAGCGCCTGGGGATCAAACGGATTGGCCTGACCCAGACTCCATAGGGAGTGGCCGGGCTGCGTGAAGGTATACAGGCGGGCCGTGGAGAGCGCCAGAGAATCGAGGCTGAATGCGTTCGCCGTGTAGGCTTTGGCCTTGGCGATGGATTGGCTGCCGGGCCATACCTGAGTCGGATCGCTCTGGGAGTTCGCGACGGCGCATAGCTTCCCGTCGCGGTTGACGACGGCCACCCACATGCGCGATCCGTGGAACAGGCCGCCGGCATCGCCGCCCGTGCCAGGCGCAGCAACCAATTGCGTCTTCAGCTCTGCTGCCGAGGGCAGACCCGAGCAATTCGCTGGACCGTTATTTCCCTGCGCCCAGAGAGCGGAGTTCGCTGTCCCGATGGCCGCAAGCATGAAAACAGCTTTACTGAATCTCTTCATCGACATTTCTCCTTATTTGGAGTACGCATGATTCTTGCGTCTCAGGTGGATTATATCTCTGGATTGTCGACATTGGCTGGTACTAAGCTCATTTTGAGTGACGAAGATGAAGGAGAATGACCTTATGCCCATGAAGCGATGGCTTACGATTCTGCTACTTTCAGGGTGCTCGGCCTACGGAATCGATTTGCGCTACTGGATTGAACCCTGTACGCGGGCGGAGACGGGCTGCCAGAAATCCGACGTCCAGCTGGCGGAGTGGGCGCTGCGGTCCTGGCAAGCTGCCTCTGACGGAAAGCTGCATTTGGCAAATACGGATCGCATGACGCAAGCGAACATTCGAGTGCACTGGGCTGATTCCGAGCAGGGCCAGTACGGCGAGACTCGTGCATTCGTTACGGATTCGATGCGCGGAGCGGAGGTATATGTCCGACCCGACTTGCGGGCCATGGGTCCGGATATTTTTGCCGCGGCATCTCAAGACGCGCTGCTGCGGGAGACCATCGTCTACCTCACTTGCCTTCATGAGACCGGTCATGCGCTGGGGCTCTCGCATACCGCCGACTTCGCCGACATCATGTATTTCTTCGGATACGACAAAGGCGATGTTCGCGAGTATTTCGGCCGGTACCGGCGCAAGCTTCGCGACCGCGCGGATATCGTGAAGAACTCAGGGATCTCGCCGCAGGATCAGGCCAGGCTTATTCAGGTACTAAAGTAGCGCTGGTTTTAGGCGGTGGAATAGCGTCGCCCAGGTTCAACGAGCCGCCGCCTTCGCTCACGTAGTTACGATTCCAGGAGGGAATCTCGACCGTCACGTCGCCTTTCACCACCGCCTGGCACCCCAGGCGCGAATGGGGGGTGAGGCCGGGGGCGAAATCCAGCCTATCCAGTTCATCCTCTTCCGCTTCAGGAAGGTTACCGTCCCCAGCCTTCACAATGACATGACAAGTAGTGCAGGCACAGACGCCGCCGCAGGCGTGTTCCAACTGGATACCGAAATTCAGGGCTACGTCGAGAATCGACTCGGGCTTGCCATGTTCGTCATAGGGCAGCTTTCCGGACTCGAATTCGACGGTCTTGTTCAGATTGGCGAACGTAACCTTGGGCACTACCTCCATTCTAGCGGCATGCGGGAAGGACGACCTCCTTGCCATACTGGTTGTTCATGTTTCATCTCCTGGAAAAACGGATCGCGGAGGCGTTTGCCGCGAGCATTAACGGTCTTTACGGTGTTACGGCAGCCGTTCAAACCGAGCAGCCCAAGCAGGCGTCTTTTGGAGAAATCGCCGTACCCGTTGCGTTTCAGCTTGCTCGAACGCTGAAAAAAGCTCCCAAAGCAGTAGCGGCGGAGCTGTCCGATGCCGTGGGGGCGATCGAAGGCGTGGCCGCAATCGAGATCGCCGGCAACGGGTACATGAATGTCAGGCTCGACCGCGGCTTTTACGGTGCCTCCCTTCTCTCGGAACAAGAGGCGCACGAAACGCGCGCCGAGGCGGAAAAAACAATAGTCGAACACACCAACATTAATCCCAACAAAGCCGCCCACATCGGACATCTGCGCAACGCGATCCTGGGCGACACCTTCGTCCGCATGCTCCGCGCGATCGGACGCAACGTGGAAGTGCAGAACTACATCGACAACACCGGCGTCCAAGTAGCCGACGTGGTGGTCGCGTTCGAACACCTGGAGAAGAAATCGCCGGCCGACGTTCGAAAGCTGATCCAAACCACGCGATTCGATTATCTGTGCTGGGATCTTTACGCGCGAATGTCGGGCCACTACGCCGACCATCCCGAAGCGCTCGAATGGCGTAAAGCCACTTTGCATGCAATCGAGTCGGGCGAAGGAGCAACCTCAGAGTTGGCCCATCTGGTGTCCGACGCCATCGTCCGCGCGCATCTGACGACCATGTATCGCCTGAATATCGAATACGATGTTCTGCCGCGCGAGAGCGAGATCCTGCACCTGAAGTTCTGGGCGCAGGCATTCGAGCTGTTGAAGGAGCGCGGGGCAATCTATCTCGAGACTGAAGGCAAGAATACGGGCTGCTGGGTGATGCCGGCGTCGGCTTTTAAGGAAAACTCAGACGATCAGGAGAATGCCGACGACAGTAAGGTGATTGTGCGATCCAACGGCACTGTTACCTACGTCGGCAAGGACATCGCGTATCAGCTTTGGAAATTCGGACTGCTGGGCAAGGATTTCTACTATCGCCCATGGCACAAGTATCCCGACGGGCACCAGGTTTGGGCGTCGACATCGGAGCCTCAGACAGGCGCGCCACCCTTTGGCCGAGGCGCACGCGTGTACAACGTCATCGATTCGCGCCAGTCGTACTTACAGGACGTGGTGGTGGCGGGACTACGGGCACTGGGTTTCGAAAAACAAGCCGAAGCCAGCGTGCATTTTTCTTATGAAATGGTCGCGCTCTCGCCGCGCACCTGTATCGAGATGGGAATTGGGTTGTCGGACGAGGACAAGAAGAAGCCGTACGTCGAAGTCTCGGGCCGCAAAGGGCTGGGCGTCAAGGCCGACGATCTCATTGACAAGCTCATTGAGAAAGCTCTCGAAGAAGTTACTTCGCGCCATGCCGAGGATCCGGAAACGCAGCGGCGTCAGGTGGCCACGAAGATCGCGATCGGGGCGCTGCGCTACTTCATGCTGAAGTACACGCGCAATTCGGTGATCGCGTTCGACTTCGGGGAGGCTTTGAGCTTTACGGGGGAAACCGGCGTCTACGTGCAGTATGCCGCGGTCCGGGCCGGCAAAATTCTGGACAAACTCAAGGAACGCGGCGAAACACTGCCTGATTTTGGAACCGGGCTATCGCCCGAAGCCATCGCCCGGCAGCTTGCCGACGAGGGGCTGTGGCAGGCTTTGCTGACGGCGTCAAAAGCGGATGCGGCAATCGAGCAGGCCATTACCAGCGCCGAACCAGCCCACGTGGCGCGATACGCGTTTCAGCTGGCGCAGGCCTTCAGCACCTTTTATCAGGATTTCCCGGTGGTCACGGAAACCGATAAGGAAAAGAAAACATTCCTGCTGTGGATGACGACTTACTTCCGCGCGCAACTGGAGCGCACGCTGGGCGTGCTCGGAATTGAAGTGCCGAAATATATGTAATTTGCGGGTCGGCATGCCCGACGCCTACAAAACCCTTCGGCCCTGTAGGGGCGAGGCATGCCTCGCCCGACGCTCGCGATAACATAAAGGTATCCATGAAAAGTCAGAATTCCTTTGGCGCCGCGGGCAAGTTGAAAGCCGGCGGCCAGGAGTACCAGATATTTCGCCTTGCGGCTCTGGAGCAGGCGGGAATCGCCAAACTCTCGCGCATTCCGTACTCCATCAAGATACTTCTCGAGAACCTGTTGCGTTTCGAAGACGGGACCACCGTCAAGAAATCCGACATCGAATACGTCGCGAAGTGGGATCCCAAGGCTCCCGCCACAGAAATAAATTTTCGGCCTGCACGTGTTCTACTTCAGGATTTCACGGGAGTTCCCTGCGTGGTCGACCTCGCCGCCATGCGCGATGCACTCACCAAGATGGGCGCGGATCCGAAGAAAGCTAATCCGCTGATTCCCGTGGATCTGGTGATCGACCATTCCGTGCAAGTCGACGAGTTCGGCACCCGCGGTGCGTTCGCGGCGAACGCTTTGCTCGAATACCAGCGCAACGGCGAGCGCTACGCGCTTCTGCGCTGGGGACAATCGGCGTTTCGCAATTTCCGCGCGGTGCCGCCAGATACGGGCATCGTCCACCAGGTGAATCTCGAGTACCTGGCTCCGGTCATCTTCCACAACAACGGCAGCGCGTATCCCGATACGGTGGTCGGAACGGATTCGCACACCACCATGATCAACGGATTGGGCGTCGTCGGCTGGGGCGTCGGCGGGATCGAGGCCGAGGCGTGCATGCTGGGCCAGCCTGCGACCATGCTGCTGCCGGCGGTAGTCGGATTCAAGCTCCACGGGCGATTGCCTGAAGGCGCGACCGCAACCGATCTGGTTCTTACTGTCACGCAGATGCTGCGCAAGAAGGGCGTGGTCGGGAAGTTCGTCGAGTTCTATGGCGATGGAGTGGGTGCGCTGAGCCTGGCGGATCGAGCCACGATCTCCAATATGGCGCCGGAATATGGCGCGACCATCGGTGTTTTCCCGATCGACGACGCTTCGCTCGATTACCTGCGCATGACCAATCGTTCCCCGGAGCAGGTCGAGCTGGTGGAGGCCTATGCCCGCGAGCAGGGACTTTTCCGCGTGGACGGCGCGCCAGATCCGGTGTACTCGGATACTCTGGAGCTCGATCTGAAGACTGTCGTGCCGTCGCTGGCGGGCCCGAAGCGCCCGCAGGATCGTATCAATCTGCCCGACGTAAAGAAGAACTTCCTGGATTCGCTGGGGATGGCGCCCCAGAAGACCCATGAGCCGAATGGAAGCGTTCAAGACGGCAGCGTTGTGATAGCCGCCATCACCAGCTGCACGAACACCTCGAATCCGTCAGTGCTGGTGGCGGCAGGGCTTTTGGCCAAGAAGGCAGTGGAGCGGGGCCTGAAGTCTAAGCCTTGGGTTAAGACCAGCTTAGCGCCAGGATCTAAAGTTGTAATGGAGTACCTGGCCGACGCCGGATTGCTGCCCTATCTGGAGGAGTTGAAGTTCAATCTGGTGGGCTTCGGGTGCACCACCTGCATCGGGAATAGCGGACCGCTGCCAGACGACGTTGCCGCGGCTGTGACCAAGGAAAAGCTGACCGTGGCCGCCGTGCTCTCCGGCAATCGGAACTTCGAGGGCCGGGTGAACCCGTTGGTGCGCGCAAACTACCTGGCGTCCCCGCCGCTCGTGGTGGCGTATGCCCTGGCAGGGCGCGTCGACATGGATCTGGTGAATGAACCTCTGGGCGAAGACGGCTCCGGGAAAGCAGTTTATCTGCGCGATATCTGGCCGACCGATCAGGAAGTGCAGGCGGCGGTGAAGAAATCGGTCAGGCGTGAGATGTTCGCCAAAGAGTATTCTCAGGTCTTCGAGGGCGACGCGCAATGGAAAGCCATCAAGGTACCGGCGGGCGACCGCTATCAGTGGGACGAAGCGTCCACCTACATCAAGCGTGCTCCCTATTTCGACGATCTGGTCAATCCGGCGACGCATGTGAAGGATTTCAGCGGCGTGAGAGCCCTGGCGGTCCTGGGCGATTCCATCACCACCGATCATATTTCGCCCGCGGGCAATATCGCCAAGGACAGCCCCGCCGGGCATTATCTGATTTCGCTGGGCGTGAAGCCGGGTGATTTCAATTCCTACGGCGCGCGCCGCGGCAACCACGAAGTTATGGTCCGCGGGACCTTGGCGAATATCCGGCTGCGGAATCAAATGGCTCCGGGAACCGAAGGCGGCTGGACCACCCACGTTCCTTCGAAGGAAGTGATGTTCATCTACGATGCGTCAGTGAAGTACCAGAAGGATGGCGTGCCGCTGCTGATTATTGCCGGCAAGGAATACGGCTCGGGTTCCTCGCGCGATTGGGCCGCAAAGGGCGTCCTGCTGCTGGGGGTGAAGGCCGTGATCGCCGAAAGCTTCGAGCGCATTCACCGGTCCAACCTGGTCGGCATGGGCGTTCTGCCGCTCGAATTCCTGGAAGGGCAGAATCGCGAATCGTTAGGCTTAACGGGCTTCGAAACGTTCTCGATCGTGGGCGTTCTGGCCGCCGTCGATTCGTGCGGAAAATCCCGCGTTCGCGTGATGGCGGACGGCCAGACTTTCGAAGCGAAAGCCCGCGTCGACACGCCGGTTGAAGCCGAATATTATCGCAATGGCGGGATTCTGCCGTTCGTGCTGAAACAGCTCGCGGCCCGTGGATAAAGGTTGACCAGGGTTTAAGCCGGAGGCGTTCGGGCGGCGATTTCCCGCAGAATTTCACCGAGATTTTGGTCTTGCACCGGACGCGACAGAACGAACCCGCCCCGGGGCTCCAAACTCTGCGCCAGGTGAGGATCGTAACTATCGGCGATCAACACAAACGCCGGGATCGACGCGCGGTAGCGGTCGTGAAACTCGCTCCAGCCGCTGCGTCCCGAGCGCACAGCCCATAAAACGGCGTCGAAGCGCAGGCGCTGCACGATATCCCCGGCGCCCTCGGCACTGGCCGGCACCACGCGATGGCCCCTCGACCCAAGAGAGGTTACCAGCGCGCGCTGCGCAGGCAGTTCAGGTTCCACCAGCATTAGAGTCAGCGGCCGCTCCATGGGTTGACCTGTCGGGCGGGGCGAGCGATCAGGCTCTTTGACCACCGGCGCCAGAGGCAGCTCGATTTCGATTCCGGACAATCCAGGACGGCGCCGCAAACGCGCATCGCCGCCATGATTTCGCAGGATCCCCAGGCAGACCTCGAGCGTCGGCCCGCCTGGCGCGCCGGTTGCTGCCTCCTCCCCGAACGGATCCGGTTCGGCATCCGGGCCATGCGGAGGGGAATAATCGATTTCAACCAGTGCCCTGCCCGCAAGAACACTGGTTTTAACGACGATGGTTTTGAGCTGCGATGCAGCCGCGCGCTGTTCCGCGTAAACCAGAACGTTCAGGCACACTTGTTCGATCTGGCTTCCAACTCCGGCGACCTCGGCCGGCTCGGGGCTTACCTGAGACTGGTGGCGCAAGCCCAGGACCTGCCACTCGGGCTCGCGGAATCGAGCGAGAGCGGCCACCATCTCATTCAAATTCACGCGCTGCGGCGCGGACTGGTCCTCGCGCGCGAAAGATACCAGGCGCCACACAATTTCGGACGCGCGAAGGGCTTCAGAAGATAAGCGATGCAGGTCGGCTTCCGGAACCGGCCTTCCGCCTGACGCCGACAGCGACTCGGTCAGACTCAGGATGTTATCCAGCGGAGCGCGGAGATCGCTGGCGACTCCTGAGATAAGCTGTCCGGTAGCCGCGAGTTTCTCACTGCGGAATAATTGTTCGCGCATCGCGTGCTGATCCTGTAGTTTCAGGGACGCCGCAGCCTGGTTGGCTAAGTGATGGACCGCGGCTTGTTCCTCAGGCTTGAAGTAGCCGAGCTTACGATCGTTATGAACCTCCAGGACGCCGAGGACGTCATGTTGCGCCGGCATCCCGCTGTGAACCATGAGGGGCATAAACAGGGCCGCCCGCGGCAGGCTCGTTTTCGGCCCTACCTTGACCAAAGGGTTGCGCCGCACATCCGGGATGTTGAGCTGTGTCCGGTTGCGGAAACAAACCACCGCGGCGCTGGCCAAGCCTTCCGGAGGCGATTCGATGGAAGCGGCCATTGGCTCAGGATCCGCGGACGTGGGCACACGCTCCAAGAGCTTGCCGCGCCGGTTGAAAAGATACAGATTGATAGAGGTTGCACGGGTAGCTTCAGGCAGCCTGGCCGCCAGGATTTCGGCGATGCCGGCCGGTGAGGAGGCCGCAATAATATCCTCGCTCAGGGCATGCAGCACTCGCATCGTGCGCCGCTGCGCGCTCAGGCGCCGCTCCCGAATCCACCATCCGCCCGCTAACAGCACGAGCACGGCCCCCGCCGCCAAAAGCAGCGGAAGCGCCGGAATGAATCCGTCTCCCACGATTACACTATTATAGGACAGCGGCGAGGTTCGGCGGATATAGTAAATCTCAGGATTTATCCAAAAATGATCACATTATACACACATAGTACTAACATGCCATTGACCCGGGGGGTTTACCTCAGACGCTGATCACCGGGCAGGGCGCCGCCCGGATGATGGAATAGTCGTTGCTGCGGAGTCGTCCAAGAGTGGTTTGGATCGCGCCTCGCCCAATCACGATCAAATCCGCATGGTAAGCCAGAGCAGCTTGATGAACCGCGTTCCCCACGCTCCCTCCAATTAAGCTGATTTCGGCATCGGTTCCGGCCGCGGCTTGCAACTTAGCCATCCGCTCGCGTGCGGCGTGAAACAGGAAATCGTACATACTGGGGTCGCTCTGTTCGGTCCACATTGCGTCCGCGCCGGCGACGGCATGGACCAACTGAAGTTCCAGGCTCTGCTCCCGCGCGAATTCCGAGGCCCACTTGAGTACAGATTCCCCGTGCTCATCTGACTCCAGCGCGCACACTATGCGCCTCCATCGATCCGGCAAATGCGCCGATAAGTCTTCCGCGTGAACACCGGTCCACACCAGGCAATGCGAGTCGTGCAGCACTTTGGCTGTCACCGATCCCAGGAGCAAGGCTCGAAAAGGACCATGGCCGTGAGTCGGCATCATGATCAGATCCGTCCTGTGCTGGTCGGCGTAGCTGACGATCTGTTGTGCGGGATCTCCCACGGCCAGTTGCCGCACGACGGAAATCCCGGATAGTACGTCCGCGGCGAACCGGTTGAGCATGGACTCCTCTGCCGGGGCGCTGGCGACGTGCAAAAGCACCACTTTCGAGCCGAAGCGCTTGGCCATGGCCGCTACCGACGGAGCCACCGCTTCACTGTGCGGAGAAAGATCCACCGGGTACAGAATTCGCTTGAAACTGATCATGACACAGCCTCTCCTTGCGGATCGGGGGATGAAAACCGGGATATCAGCACGCCCACGGCAATCACAACAAGGCAACCGATCACGTTATACCAGAGGAAGGAGATCTTAGTGAAAAAGAAGGCGGCGAAGATCGCGGCCTCGCCCGCGAGGACACCGACAAAGGCTCCGTTAGCACCCACGCTTTTGAAGAAGAAGGCCAGGACGAAGACTCCCAGCAGGCCTCCGTAGAACAGCGATCCGATGATGTTGACCGCTTCGATGAGAGCGCCGAAGCTGCTTCCGTATTGGGCGAACATGACCGCGTAGAAACCCCAAAACACCGTGGCAACGCGCGACACCGCGAGGTAATGACTGTCGGATGCACCTCTGCGAAAATGCCTCTGATAGATGTCGATCACGGTGACCGCGGCCAGCGAGTTGATTTCACCCGAAGTCGACGACATGGCTGCGGTGAAGATCACGGCGACGATCAGCCCCACCACACCAACGGGCAGGTAGCCGGTCACGAACGACAAGAAGATGTAGTTGGTGTCGTGAAAATCCCTGCTGACCAGTTGTTCGCCCGCCGCATGCGCGCTGTCCAATTCACGTTGGGCGTTCTGATAGCGAATACGCGTATTTAGCTGGGCCTGGGAATCGCCGGCTTGAAGATAGTCTTCCGCAGCTTGCCTGCGCTGTGCGAACGCCTGGTCATAGCGTTGCTGCACCGCGGGGAAGCGAGGATCTTTCGCCAGGCGGGCCAGTTCCACGGGCTGAAACAGCAGCGGCGGCTTCTCGAAGGTGAAGAAGACGAACACCATGGCGCCGATGAACAGGATGAAGAACTGCATTGGAATTTTCGCCAAGGCATTGAACAGTAATCCCAGGCGGCTTTGGGCGATCGACTTTCCGGTGAGATAGCGCTGCACCTGGGATTGATCGCATCCGAAGTAAGCCAAAGCCAGAAACATCCCGCCAATGAGCCCGCTCCAGAGGTTGTAACGATCGTCCCATTCGAAATGCGTGGTGACGGCATTCAGCCGTCCAGCGGCGCCGGCAAGCGATACGGCCTTGGCCCAGGAAACGTCGGCCGGCATCAGATGGATCGCCATGAACAGAGCCAGAACCAGCGCACAGGAGATCAGCATCATCTGTTGCACGTCCGCCCAGATGACCGCCTTGTTGCCGCCGATCGAAGTGTAAATGACGATCAGCAATCCCATTAGTACTGTAGTCCAGCGATCCGGCCAGCCTAGGATCACCGAGAGGACCACCGATGGAGCGTACAGCGATAAGCCGGCGGCCAGGCCTCGCGGGATCAGAAAGATCGCGCTCACCAGCGAGCGGGTCTTCACATCGAAACGCTGCTCGAGGTATTCGTACGCGGTGTAAACATTCGCGCGGTGAAAAATCGGGACGGCTGTGGCGCAAAGGATCACCATGGCCAACGGAAGCCCGAAGTAAAATTGCACGAACCGCATGCCGTCCGTGTAACTCTGCCCGGTGGTAGAGATAAAGGTTACGGCGCTGGCCTGGGTGGCCATGATCGATAGTCCCATGGCGTACCAGGGCATCGATTTGCCGGCCAGTAAGTATCGATCGACGGTGTTGCTGCCGCGGCCGCGATAAAGCCCATAGCCGACGATAGCCACCAGCCATGCGAACATCACGATCCAATCGATAGGCTTCATTCGTCAATCGCAACGGTGGAAGTAATCTGCACGACTTTTTTTCGACGAATCTCAAGGGTAACGCGAATCCGCCCGGTGTCCGCCGTGTTGGGCACCGATGAACATTTCTTCTCACGGCGGCAGGGGTACCCGACGACCCTATGCGACCTGAAAAATCGAACGGTCTACGACGTGGTGCTGGGCCGCAGGGAGGCCTCCTTGGAAGGATATTTCCATTCCTTAGAAGCAAAGGGTTTGGTGCTTGTGTTGGGAGGCTGGGGGCAGAGCGCGTGTAGGACAGCGATGAGTGGGTGTGTCCCGAGATCAGTCCTCTGAACAAAAATGGGCCCAGATCCAGCTCTGCGCTATACTATGCATGTTATATGCACCTTTTAATGAAGTTCTGAATCTAAACGCCCGAAGAGAAAGCTCAATGACGTCTCGATCCATGGTTGTGCCTAGCGCCGTCGGCTTACTGACCGTATCGGCTGCGATGTGGGCCTTGGCGGATTCGGGTGATTTTAATTTCCCGTACATTCAACTGGATCATCCCGCCATTCAGTACGACGCGCAAACAACGGACGATCCGATTGCGCGCCTTCAACGGCAACTCGACAAGGGTGAAACGACACTTGAGTATGACCCAAATCGGCTTGGTTACCTACCGAGCCTGCTGAAGCACCTTGGGGTGGATGTCGATTCACAAATGCTCGTATTCTCTAAATCGAGCTTCCAGGGTCCGAAGATTTCTCCGCGCGCGCCTCGTGCACTATATTTCAATGACAACGTAGCCGTCGGGTCTGTACAAAATGGCGAGGTGATCGAGTTGACCTCGATCGATCCCGAGCTGGGAGTGATCTTCTACACACTAGACGTTGCAAAATCCGAGAAACCGAGTTTCACGCGCGGCGATAGTGCCTGCATTTCGTGCCATCTCCTCCCCGGAACACTAAATGTGCCCGGCCTTCTGACCACTTCCGTGATTCCTAGCCGGGATGGATCACTCCGGTTCCCAGGCCAAGGGCTGATCGTCGATGGCCGTACTCCCGTGGACCAACGATGGGGAGGATGGTACGTTACAGGCACATCTGAGTTTCAACATCATGGAAACGCGGTGGCCTCGAATCCGGATCAGCCCAGTGTGCTGGACCTGCGAGGAAATCGGAACTTAGTCAATCTCACCGGAAGATTCGACACGAGCGCCTATTTGACTTCCACGAGCGATATCGTAGCTCTGATGGTTCTTGAGCATCAGACGCGGATGACGAACTTGATTACACGACTCGGCTGGGAGACGCGGGTAGCCCTCAAAGATGGAAAGCTGGAAGAGTCGCGCCCCCGTCTGGAAGCCTTGGTAGATCAGATGACGACTTATATGCTTTTCGCCGACGAAGCATCCATTGGTCAAGGGATTGTGGGCGTTTCTACTTTTACCGAAAGCTTTCCCAAGCGAGGACCGCGGGACCGGAAGGGCCGGTCGCTTCGCGATTTTGACCTTCATAAAAGGTTTTTTCGTTACCCGCTCAGTTACATGATCTACAGCGAGGCATTTGACGGGATGCCTGGCATTGCGAAAGATTGGGTGTACCAGCGGCTATATGACGTCCTGAGCGGGAAAGACTCGAGCCAGAAGTTTATGCGCCTGTCGGCCGAGGATCGCGCCTCCGTACTCGACATCCTTCGAGACACGAAGTCAAGCTTGCCGCGCTATTGGAAAACTGCCCCTGACGGGAAGACCGCCAGCGAATCAGCGCAAAGTGATGAAGCGTCTCTTCACTTTGCGCGAACGCAACCTAGGACAGCAAAGGCACCCCAGCCGTAGAAAGTCCGCCAAACCGCTTCATAAGCACATTCTTTCTGTCGATGGAACTTCCACGCCATCGCCCATGTCGGGATTGTCAAGAGTACAAACCGTTCTGACGGGCACAGTGCCCAAGCGATGGCGATTCCATGCAGGGCCCTTCACTTCCTGATTTCTGAATCGTCCTTTACGCCTGCTCTCCTCCGTCGAGAACGGAATTGACCTGAGCGATTTGGCCCACTTCACCCGCGAGATAGCGCACTTGGAACCCTTTGAAGGATCAACATGACGACGCCAGCACTCTTTACGGATCTCTACCGGCTCACAATGGCCCAGGCCTACGAAGCTGAGCACATGGATCAACGGGCGGTGTTCGAGCTGACATTTCGCAAGATGCCGGAGAATCGGAATTACATCGTCGCGGCCGGGATCGCGGACGTTCTCGAATTCCTCGTGAACTTCCGTTTCAGCCGCGAAGAACTGGACTACCTGCGGAAGCGAACCGAGTTTTCGGACGTCTTCCGCCGGCGCATCGAAGGTTTGCGGTTCACCGGAGATGTTTACGCGACTCCGGAAGGAACACCTGTCTTCCCTAATGGGCCTTTAGTACAAGTGATCGCGCCAATCCTTGAGGCGCAGCTGATGGAGACGCTGGTGCTGAACCAGGTCCACTTTCAGAGCCTGGCAGCAGCAAAGGCTGTGCGCGTCGTCGAGGCCGCTAAGGGCCGCAGCGTTGTCGATTTCAGTTCGCGACGCGCCCACGGGACCGACGCCGCCCTCAAGGTTGCCCGCGCCACTTACCTTGCAGGAGGAGAGGGAACATCCAACGTTCTGGCGGGTCTGATGTATGGAATTCCCGTATTCGGCACGATGGCTCACAGCTATGTGCAGGTGCATGACAGCGAGGCCGCATCGTTTGCGGCGTTCGCAGCGCTGTACCCAAGCTGGAAAGTGACAGTTTCGATCCCCAAAAGGCGAACAGCTATTGTGGAGTCTAGAACCAAGGACGCCTTCGCCGTCTGGGTCACCGGTCTTCCGGCTTCCGGCAAATCGACTCTTGTGACTTCGTTGAAAGCTCAACTTGCGGATCGAGGGATCGACGTCGCGGTCCTTCAATCCGATGTCCTGCGGCACGCAGCCAGATTCCACGGTTCTTCGAGGTGTATGTGGACTCCCCATTGGAGACCTGCATCGCAAGAGACCCGAAGGGAATCTATCATAAGGCTCGCCAGGAGGCAGCACACTCAGTGCCGGGCCTCCACTCAACCTACGAGCCGCCTGAGAAACCGGACCTCGTGGTGTGCGGCGATCAAGAGATGCCGGAAGCTGCGGCCCGGCGTGTAGGCACTCCAGAAGTTCCACTATTTCCTAGGCGACGACTTTCGCGTTGAGTATCCGCCATCTCCCGAGTACGCTTGAGCACCGTTTCATCGCCAGGGGTTCCGTGAGCAGGTAAGGCTCTGATCACACTTAGTTGCCCATGAAAGAATTCTGCAAGCTCTGAGGCTCGGGTCAACAGCTCCACTGGCAGCTCACGATTATCAATCGCTAAGAGGATGTGGCGATACGGGTGGAACGGTTCAAGCTCGCGCGGATGCGGGCTGGTCCATACTGAACAGACGGCATCGTGCAGTACCTTGGCGGTGACCGAACCGATGAGAAAACGCCGCATCCGCCCAAGTCCATGAGTCGGCATCATGACGAGGTCAGCCTTCTTTTCGACCGAGTAATCCACAATCGACTCCGCAACCCCTCCTGACCGGATGCAGATCTCGGATTCTACCGACTCGAAATAGTGCTTCTGAAGGCACGCCAGCTTCCGCAGACAATCAGTTTCGAGCAATTTTCGGTTTCGATCGAGGTTCGCAAGAGCCGCGTCGCGCAGCTGTCCAAAGTAGTTTTCCGATACGCCGTGAAACTCCGCTAACGAGGGCACAACGCTCAAGAGCCAGACCTTGGCGTGAAATGCGCTCGCCAAGCCCACGACATGACCGATGATCGCTTCGCTCGACTTGGAGAAGTCTGTAGGAAAGAGGATATTCCGCGGAAGGAAAGATGTCGCCATAAGTGAGTGTCCGGCTATTGATGGGCACGCGAACCGCCAAACCGTGACTCGGCGCAGGGTTTGTCCTTCATTCGAAACGAGACCGAACTCGTCCGCCGTCTGGTTCAAATCACGCAGCGACATGCGCCAGATTGCGGAAGGGGGCGCTCGCGAGAGCTACCCCTTCCGTTTGACCTTGATCGGTTACTTACCAGCGGTTGGTTCGGCGTTTGCCGCCGTTACTGCCACGGGGTGCCCCGCCGCCGAAGCCGCGGTCCTCCCAGGGGCGGGCCTCATTGACGTTGAGTGCTCTTCCGTCAAGCTCCTTTCCGTCCAGAGCAGCGATAGCACGGAGGGCTTCATCATTGTTGCTCATTTCGACGAATCCAAACTTGCGGGATTGCCGGGTGTCGCGATCAGTGATGATGCTTACACGGTCAACTGTCCCGAACTGCTCAAATAGAGATCGAACGGTATCTTCGGTTGCCCCGAAGCTGAGATTTCCTACGAGAATATTCTTCATGTTGTTGGTTCCTTCTGAAGTTGCAGAACACCAAATCGGGGCGAGATCGAACAGGAGACGCACTTAGGATGCAGAAGAGCTGGCGATGGCACAACTCAACTTGGGTCCTTGTTTTCGGTATCGGTGCTACCCTCAGGCACGTGATCTGCGATAGGCTTGGAGAATGGATTGCGCTGAATGCTACCGCCTGGAACGGTTCGTCCTCGAATCGTTAGTGTTTGCGGATAAAGCCGAGACATCGTTAAGGTGTTATCTCATCACGCATGAATGGTCTGCCAGCGTTTCGGACGTGGATGAATATCACGCTCTAAGAGCAGAGCAGCAGAGGACGATGGACGAACGGCATCAAGCCTACATGAATTTTGTTAATCACAAGAAAGCTCACCAGCTTCAGTCATAGGGCGCGCTTTCGAGCGAGGAAACGTCGCGACTTCTGGGTTGCGAAGGGTGCAACCTACGCAACCCTTTTTGCATCCAAGTGATTAACGAAGAGTGTATGGCCTGAGTTCGCCTTGTAGTCTCCGGATTGGTCTTGCTAGCGATAGCAAAAGCTCCCGTCTCAGTAAGTCACAGAAAATAAAGCAAACAGCTCGGAAGATGGTACGGGAGTATAGCATTCGCAGGTAGGCTGTGAGCGGAGGGAAAATGGGATTTCACGAGCAAAACTTAGCAGAATCTGATTCGTTCAACATGGTCTTGGACGAGGCACCAGCTTCCCAGGAATTTCTGGACGCTGATTTGGAAAACGGCAATGACGCCCGCTCCCCTTTTGAGGAGTCGGCGTATACTGACGACCCGGTACGCGTCTACCTGAGGGAAATGGGATCGGTGCGCCTGCTTACACGGCAGGGCGAGATCGATTTGGCTCGCCGCATGGAGCGAGGCAAGTTACGGACGCGAAGGGTGCTGTCGCGCTCTCCGCTCGTGCAGCAGATGGTAATGGCAATCTATGAGGACCTGTCTCAGGACAAGATCGACCTGGAGGATCTGACCGAAATCGGCGCCAAGGATGAGAAGGTTCGCCTGCGGAAGCGCACGGAAGCCATGCAGCAGTTTACGAAGGTGGCGAAACTGAATCGTGACCTGCAGGCACTGGAGAAAAAGATTGCGTCGACCCCAGGCCGCCACGTGCGTGTGCATGCGGAGATGTCTCGCAAGGTAGTCCGGCTACGGATCCGATTCTCGCAGGCGATCCGCGAAGTACCATTCTCCCCGGCACAGTGGGCAACCTTCGGGAGCGCCTTCAAGAGCGCCGGCGCCGCCTCAAGGCTACCCCGGATGCGCCGCTGTCTTGAAGCACTGCAGTACGGTGAGATGGAAACCGAGAAGGCTAAGCAGGCGCTGGTGGAGGCTAACCTCCGGCTTGTCGTTTCGGTGGCCAAGAAATATGTGAACCGGGGGATGCATCTTCTGGATTTGATCCAGGAAGGCAACATCGGCCTGATGCGCGCTGCCGACAAGTTCGACTACCATCTCGGCTATAAGTTCTCAACCTACGCGACCTGGTGGATTCGGCAATCGGTCAGCCGCGCCATTGACGATCAGTCCCGCACGATTCGGATTCCCGTCCACATGAACGAGAGCCTGACCAAGTTCGTACGGGCGTCACGCGAACTGGAAAAAGAGCTGGGCCGTACACCGACCAACGAAGAAATCGGCCGCCGGATGGATACTACGGGGCAGAAGGTCCAGGAACTGAGGGCTATCGGCCGGGATCCGGTGTCGCTCGACCTTCCAGTAGGTCGAGATGGCGAATCGGTGCTGGGGGATTTGATCGAAGATCGATGCGCCCGGCCTTTCGCGGATACGCTGTTCGAGAGCGACATTCGCGAGGAAACCGAGGGGGTCTTAAAGACCCTGTCGCCAAACGAGGAAAAGATCATCCGCATGCGGTTCGGGATCGGGTACGATCGTGAGCACACGCTCGGGGAAGTTGCTCAGCAGTTCGACTTGTGCCGTGAGCGAGTTCGCCAGATCGAGGCCCAAGCGCTTCGACGCCTGCGCAATCCAGACAGTGCGCATCGGCTGCGGCCGCTCATGAGCATTCAATAGTACATCAGCCGTCCATCAATCAGGCCCGCGATTGGGCGGCGCGTCCCTCCAAACTGGCGCCAAAGCCAGACCGGCACCAGCGACGAGGAGGCTTCGAAGCCGTCGCGCCACAGCAAGAGCGAAGCCGGCGGATGCCGGCAAACCGACAGTCTTGAATATGAATGCGTAGGTACCCTCCGACGCGCCCACCTGGCCGGGAATAAAGAAGAAGGCCAAGCCTATGAACTTCGTGGCGGCTTCGATCAAGAACGGATAAAGGATCGAAAAGGGCTTCCCGGTGGTCTTTAGGAGGACGAACAGCTCCAGGACGAGAAGCGCCTGTGCGGCGAACTCGATCGCTACGATAAGCAGGAAGCGCAGTGGGCGGTCACGAAGGACAACGAATAGTAGGTCCTCTGTGTCGCGGACGTCATTCTCCTTAAAGCGCACATGCTTTCCAATCCATGGCAGCCAGCTGGCGCCCTTTATTATTGCGCCGATTAAGTAGATTCGAAAAATGATTGCACAGAGGGCCGCGAGGAGGAATGTGCCCATAATGCATATGAGTACCTCTGCCGCGACCGACGCGGGCCTCGAAAGCTCGAAGTTCGTGAGCAAGTACGTCAGGCCAGCGATGGCGAGCGCGGCCGACGTAAGAATATAGATCAGATATTCTAAAACCGTCGCGGCTACGGCGTGTTTGATGTTCAAGCCTTGTTTCTGAAGAAGCCACACTTTAGATGGCTCCGCCAGAAAAGGACCCGTAGACGTTAAGAACTGAATTGCTTCCCCGGAAAGTCTGATCCTCACGATTTCCCAATATGAGGAGCGCTCACTCGCCGCGACGCATTTCCAGTACGCACACGCTCGAATCAGCTGGTGGCCGGCGTACATCGCAGCAATCAAACCGAAGTACCAGCCGATTCCCAAGAGCAGAGAGGTGATTTGCGCTATGCCCAGCCGGACGAGGAGATAAGTAAACAAGGCACAACCGAAACCGAGCAGGCCGGCGCGGTAACGGCGTTTTGGACTAGTCATGAGTAGGCGACTACGGTGCTCGCGTGAATAACCTCCTCCAAGGTGGCGCTAAATCAACGTGGGAACCTTTCGGCCGAAGCCGGCGGGCACAAGCCGGTCCCGAACTCCCTTGACCCCTGGAATCGTAAGGATCTCGTTAACTAGATGCCGGTGTTTCTCCGGCGATACGGTCCCGTGGAGGACCACGGTTCCACTCACAACTTCTGTCTGAATTTCGCTCGCCCGTTCCGTGATATGTCCCATATGGCTACGAACACGCTCGGCGACAACGTCGTCGTCGATGACTGCTTCGCCGCGTTCAAAGGCAGCGTCGGCTTTGGCGACGGCACCCTTAGCTCGGTTAAGTAGATCTTCCGCCTTTGTTGCCACTCCGTGGCCGGCCTGTCGGGCGGCGCTGGCAGCCTTCTGCTGAAGCTCTACGCGACGGGCTTTGCCGCGATGGGGATCGCAGAAGTACATCACGGTCGCTCCGAGCGCGGCTCCCGCGACCATCGATATGCCGGCGATCCAGCGGTCACGACCGATAGCATCCTTCCCACAGTTGCCTTCCGCTTCGCATCGTCTTTCTTGGGTACTCATAGCGTCCTCCTTCTTATTTCAATCGCTACGCTGTCAATGGTGCTTGTACGAGTCGCCCGTGAAGTCCTTCAGGCGGCGGCGCGCGTCGTTGAAGGCTGCATGAACCGCCATGGAGGCGTCTTTATCCTGAGCGCTCACTTCCAGGTGCTCTGTATCGTCCTTGACTTCTGCGCGCCGCACTTCACCCGGCGTCTCTGCGTCTTTGGCAGGAACGCCAAGATCGAGCCGCACCTTGGAGACACTGCCACCACGTTCGTCTTTTGGAACCTCCACCTCTACCCGGCAACTCACCAGCCGGTTGTAGGACTTCTCGAACTCTGCCAATTCCCGCCGAATCCGAAATTCGACAGTTTCTATAGGCTGAGTGTTTAGAAATTCGATTTGCAATGGAAATGTCATAAACTTCTCCTCTGACTACGACGGCCGCGCCGCCAAGTCCCGCTCATGCCGCTCCTGATGGTCGAGACAATACGCCGTCCACGGGATGCTGTTCAGTCGATGGTCTTCGATCTGGCGCCCACAGTCCACACATGTCCCGTAAGTGCCCCTTTCGATTCGCTGCAACGCATCGCGGACCTGAGCAAATACGTTCCAGTCCGCAGTGGTCTCCTGAAATACACTTTCCTTGCTCTCGGACGAATCGACTCGATTCTGAACCTCGCCTCCACCTAAATCCCGGGCTTCTGCCTCGGTTCGCGTCATATCCGCCCAGAGCTCTTTCTCTTTTTCACGCAAGCGTCTTTCTAGTTCACTGATATTCATCAGCTTGTCCTTCTCCTCCGAGGTGCTTCAGTTAGTGGGATGCCCAACCGGGATGACAACGATCACCTCTTCGTCACCGGTCAACTTCACGGCCTCCTTTACGGACGCGGGGTGAATGCCGCCCGTGACCACGGCCCCAAGTCCGAGCGCGACGGCCTCCAGCAGCAGGTTCTCGCTCGCGAGTCCGGCTTCATAATCGGTCCATGTACGGTTTTTCACTCCCGATCCCATCCGCTCGTACACGGCGGAAATCACAAACACTGCCGGCGCGCTGTGCACCTGTGCTTGCTGTGTCGAGCCAGCCAGCAACGGTACGCCCGGTTTCGCGGCGATGAGCAGTTCGAGCGAATGCTTTGCCGGCACATAGCGATAGGCTCCGCTGGCTAGACCGTCCACATTCTGAGCCACTACGACGATTTCGAGCGGATATCGGTGCATTGCAGAGAGAGCTGTGCGCTTGCCGTCCGGAGAGGTAAGGCCCTGCGCCGCCCACAGCAGCTGGCCGACATCGGCCAACGTCAGCGTCTGCTTGGTGTAACCCCGGACAGATCGCCGAGCAGCCAATGCCACATTTACGCTCGTGCTGCCTGCGTTCTTCGGGCTGGGTAGTGTGATTACAGCTTTCGGCTGGGAAACAGCCCGGAGCCAAAAAGACGGCTGAAACCGCGAGAACCAAGAATCGGTGGGTCATACTTCACATCCTGAAAGGACTACATGCAATCGGACTTCCGGCGAAAGACCGGAACGCTCACAACCGCAATGCGGCTTCTTCCGTAGTTAGTAGAGAACTGTGCAACGTTCGGCTTAACCAGCCTCGCGAAGTCCTCGTAGGAAAGCCGAATCAGCTCGTGGTGCGTGCCGGCGTTGAATGCGATCTCCTTGTCTCTTGTGAGGCTCTCGTCGACGAAGACTGGCATCCCATAAAGCTGCCCGAAGGGTGGCATGGCATCGCTCCTGTCTCGCACTCTGGAAACCTATTCCGGAAGTCCGTCTCGTTCGCGAGCGCGATCTTCTTTCCCTTGGCGGCCACCTTGAGAAGTGAAAGATCTACGTGATACGACGCGGGAAGAACAGCCATGACCAAGGCCCCATCGATCTTGGCGATCACAGTCTTTGCGAACTCATCTCCATGGATGTGCGCCAGAGACGCAATCTCCAGAGCCGTGTACGCGGCTGAGTGCGTCATGGTCAGGTATTTAACCTTGTGGCTATCAAGAAACTCTTTCAACCGCTTTGCGGGCATATTGGCGCCAGCCCTTTCTTAAGAAAACCGTCGCCTTGCTGTCTTGCACTCTACTGGCCAACTCGTATGTAGCCACGTTGTGGTTCTTTTTCGGACCGAGGAGTCGAGCCAGAGTTGTCAAGACCGGAAGCGGCCGTGAAGGTACCGCTTCTGGATGTAGGCCGATGTTATTCGCCACAGAAGAATCATGAGTCAAAATCCCCTATTCCCGCCGGAAGTGCCCCTCCTGGAACCGCCGCCACGGTTGATTGAACGTGCACAGTGGCCGAGTCGGGGCAGCCATAAGCCTACAAAGATTGCCGCCTAGCGGCAGAGAACCTGATGCTAGCGGCTCGCGACGAGGCCTTGGGGACTTGTTGTATCCGGCTGGCGCGCCCGTGGTTCAACCTGCGATCGACTAAGCACGAATTCGGCCTGCCTGAAGAATACGAAGTCGTTGTTCCTCTCGTGTTGGGTAATCCCAAGGCCTGGCCTGAATCACACGGGCGACACCCCGCCGAGATTCATTGGCTCGGATAATGCGTAATGCCATTCTCGGGGATGACTCACGGTCGGAGGTTGCTTTCGGTTGGCCCGAGACTCGCTCGATCTGCTCGTCCACATCGTGCACCTCGAGATCGAGGAGTTTTTCGGTCCACTGATGCGAAACCATAAGGCAATCGGCGTTCCACTCACCAAGGCCTGATGCCCACCCTCTTTCCGCAACTAGTGCGCGATTTCGCGCCTGCGATGGGTAGCTTGGCCCGAAACTGAGGCGGCTCCTAACGTGAGCCGACTCTCATCGGACTTTTGGCCACAGCGGTGCTCTTCCATCGGAAGGAGAAATATTATGCCTGTTGGAGAATTGTGCATCCGTCAGGCTGTTGTTACGTCGCGGAATACCTCGGTTCTAGACGCCGCGAAGCTGATGCGGCAGCACCATGTCGGTGATATTGTGGTCACCGATGGAGTTGCCGGGAGCCGGGTGCCTGTTGGCATCGTCACTGATCGGGATATCGTTTTAGAGGTGCTGGCCCAAGAACTTGATGCCACAAGCCTTTCGGCCGGTGACATCATGAGCGGCGACCTGATCACGGTCCGGGAGAATGAAGGCGTTTTTCAGACAATTCAGTTGATGCGCGCTAAAGGAGCACGCCGGGCTCCTGTTGTGAATAGCGAAGGCCTACTGGTCGGCATTGTATCCGTGGATGATCTCGTCGAATTACTGGCCGAGGAATTGAGTCAGTTGGCCAAGCTGATTGCGCGGGAGCAGAGGCTGGAAGCCGAACTCCGGCGGTGATGGCCGAGAGGAATCCGTTACTTGGGAGGCGGAGTAATACTCGGCTATCCGTTGATGGCAATGGCCGTGCTACATCGACCGTAAGAGGAAACGCCAATGGACTTCAAAACCTTCTTTACCCCCGAAATCGGCATTCGTCTAACGGAAGACCTGGATGGGTTCGTGTGTACGGCTCGGCGCAGTCTGTTCCGCAAGAACTCCACTACGTTTTCCCTTGATCCCGATCGTAATGCCTCACCTGAAGACCTTCCCCACAGCGTCTGGAGAAATCGGTCTTATCGTGTCGCCATGTTACGGCCGCAGCAAAAGGACCCGCGCTGGTGATCCGCTTTGCTCTCGAACAATATACGGGCATGGCGCTTGAGCTGGAAAAGACCATCGGGCAACTTCAGCCGGGAACTTTCCGGATAGCCCGCTTCGAGAACGGGGAACTTCACGCACGCGTAGACACCTCAGTCACGGCACAACGATGCGTGGTCCTAGGTTCTATTGCTCCTCCCGATGAGCGGCTTCTTTCAGTCTTGCTACTCGCGCACACACTGAAAAAAGAGGGCGCCAAGCAGGTGACTGCGGTCTTGCCGTACCTGGGATATGCCAGAGACGACAAAGACAAATTAGGACACAGTTTGGCGACTGCATGGGTCGGTTCGCTCATTCGAGCCTCAGGCTGCGATCAGGTAATCACCGTTGATGTACATAGCGAGAGGACAAAGACACTATTCCCCGTGCCCCTGGTCTCGCTTTCCCCGGCGGGTGTCTTCGCGGAGGCGATAACCCGATATGGACTGACCGACGCTACCATCGCGGCTCCGGACGAGGGCGCGATCGGCCGCTGCGAAGCCGTTCAGGCCGCTGCAGGCATGAGCTTCGGCAAGATTCCCTATTTCGAAAAGCATCGCACGGACACGGGAATCATTCACGCCGGGCCTATAGGAGAAGTGGGTCGCCGGGCGGTGATTGTCGACGACATTTTGGACACGGGCGGTACGTTGGTTTCAGCATGCGAAAGGCTCTCCAAGACCGGCATTGAGGAGATCGAGGTGATGGTGACTCACGGTCTGTTTACCGGCACGCGATGGAAGGACTTGTATCATCTGGGTGTCAAGCGAATCTTCTGCACGGATTCCGTCCCTCTTCCCGCCGGAGTCCATGGTCAGAGCATCGTGAGCCTCTCAATTACTCGTCTCCTTTCCAAGGAGCTACTCGCAATCGTTGAGACATGATAAGCGAAAACGCAAAAAGGGTTCTTGAGGCACGCTACTTGCGTCGCAATAGCGATCGGGGAATCGCCGAGAGCCCGGGTCAGTTCTTCGAACGCGTCGCACGTGCCGTGTCTGAAGCCGAAATGATCAACGGAACCCCCGGACGCTATGTACTGGCAGGGGCGGTCATCGCATGCTCACGGCACTCGACTTTCTTCTCAATTCACCCACGCTGATGAATGCGGGAACTCCGCTCAGCCAGGTTTCCGCCCGCTTTGTGTTGCCCATTGAGACAACATGGAGTCTGTCTTCCACTTAGGTAGGCCAAAGCGAAGAAAGGTTCGATGCTCGAGTTGGTTCCCGCAGAAGACATGTTCTAGGCGAGCAAACCTTGGCCGAGTTTCAATCGTCTCGTGCTGAGGCATTTGGCGCGATTGGTCACGAGACTACAAAACTGATGGATTCGATCGCATCCATCAGGCTCCTGGAGCTTGCGGGCGAAACGACGAATCTGTTCCAAACTGCCGTGCAAATCCCGCCAGAGCAGCATCTCCGTGTTCAAGCGGCTTTCCAGAAACACGTGGACAACGCCGTATCGAAAACCGCCAACCTTCCCCCTGAAGCTTCGCCCCGCGACGTCGCTGCAGCTTACCTACTTGCGTATCGGCTTGCCTGCAAAGGGGTTACCGTATTTCGCTATGGTTCAAAGTCGGAACTTGGGCTGGGCGAAATACCGGAAGAACGCGAGTACCTCACCAAATACGACGCAGAGACCTGCCGGCTCTGACGGAATCAAAGTGGGCGGTTGTCGCGATAAGACGGCCTCTTCCAGCGGAGCAGATTCGCAATGGACCGGCCTGGGTTGAGCGCAACCCGGTAAAAGCGCGCTTTATTCACCGAAGCTCCCTGCTCCCAGTGCGAAATGAATCGATGATCAACATAGTCCTCGATCAACATCCACGTGAATCCGCCAACCGGGGTCACCACCAGGTCCACCACTGCCATCGTTGGCGACTTCTTGCCCACGTTGCCTATCGAGGCCTCGCTGATCGGACCAATCTCGTATTGCGCGCTGTACGCTGCGGTCCAGGCCATGGCTTTCAGGCGGCTTTTCCAGTACTGCCCGGAGGAGGCATCGAATTGCAAGTTTCGTCCGCGCGAGTCGTTAAAGACCTGAATGTATCCCGTAATCGCTCCCATCCAGGGGTGTCCAAAGTAGTTGGTCAGAATACTATCGCTGTCGTTCCAGGTATGGATGTTCGAGGCGGATTCAAAATAGTCACTCCAGAATGGGCCGCCCAGCTCGCGGCGGGTTTTGACTTGCGCCATGCGGCCGGAAT
>Ga0207695_10002686_pt1 | contig 25957 bp, 23 predicted proteins | sample KBSC54metaG_FD_184354 | JGI IMG/M metagenome (GOLD analysis project Ga0207695, IMG submission 184354) | Corn rhizosphere microbial communities from Kellogg Biological Station, Michigan, USA - KBS C5-4 metaG (SPAdes) (version 2) | ecosystem: Host-associated > Plants > Roots > Rhizosphere > Soil...
TCTCCAACGCTTCGGTGCGGGAATGATCTGCCTAGCCGGCGGCGCCACCAGTCCGCTCGCGCGCCGGCTGATTCGCGGCGCCGACCCGCGCCCGCTATGCGATCGGCTCGGTGCGATCTTCGGCGCAGGCAATCTCTTTATCGACGTGCAGCGCCATCTCGATCCCGACGAGGAGCGGCTCAACCGCAAGCTGATCGCGCTTGCCGACGCTTGCCGTGTCCCGATCGTCGCGACCAACGATGTCTGCTTCACGCGCGGCGCCAAGCTCGCGCGCCCTGCTCCGCCCACAGGCCCCGGCGACAGTTTCGAACGCGCGCTGCTCGACGTGATGACCTGCATCCGCCTCGGCACGACGCTCGAAGAGGCCGGCCGCGCGCTGTGGATCAATCACGAACGACATCTGAAATCGCCCGCCGCGATGGCGGCAATGTTCCGCGACCTGCCCCGTGCGATCGCCGCCACCCGCACGATTGCCGACCGTTGCGAATTCACGCTCAAGGATCTCGGCTACCGCTTTCCCGACTACCCGCTGCCCCGCGGTGAAACGCCCGACAGCTATCTGCGCGCACTCACCGAAGCCGGCGCGCGCGAGCGCTGGCAGTGCCCCGACGATCGCACGCGCCGCCAACTCGATCACGAACTCGCGATCATCGCCAGGCTCAAGCTCGCCGGCTATTTCCTGATCGTGTGGGACATCGTGCAGTTCTGCCGCGAGCATCGGATCATGGCGCAGGGCCGCGGCTCCGCGGCGAATTCGGCGGTCTGCTACGCGCTCGGAATTACTGCCGTTGACGCCGTGCGGATGGAATTGCTGTTCGAGCGCTTCCTCTCAGAGGAGCGCGGCGAATGGCCCGACATCGATATCGACTTGCCCAGCGGCGACCAGCGCGAGCAGGTCATCCAGTACGTCTATCGGCGCTACGGCGAACGCGGCGCCGCGATGACCGCCAACGTGATCACCTATCGCGTGCGCAGCGCGGTGCGCGAAATCGGCAAGGTGCTGGGCTTCCCGCCCGACCAGGTCGATCGCCTCGCGCGCCTCAACTATGTCTATGAATTCCGCGATCAGCACGACGAATTCACCGCGTTGTTGCGCAAGGGCGGCGTCGATCCCGACGCGCCGCGAGTGCGCATGCTCACCGAACTCGTGCGCCGGCTCGAGGGCCTGCCGCGTCATCTCGGACAGCACAGCGGCGGGATGGTGATCGGCGCGGGCCCGCTCGACGAAATCGTTCCGCTGGAGCCCGCCACGATGCCCGGCCGCATCGTCGTGCAATGGGACAAGGAAGACTGTGCCGACCTCGGCATTATCAAAATCGATCTGCTCGGCCTCGGCATGCTCGCCGTGCTCGAAGAGGCGATTCCGCTGGTGCGCGCGCATGACGGCGTCGAGGTTGACCTCGCCCATCTGCCGCCTGACGACCCCTCGGTGTACGCGATGTTGCAGGCCGCCGACACCATCGGCGTCTTCCAGGTCGAGAGCCGCGCGCAGATGGCCACGCTGCCGCGCATGAAGCCGCGCACCTTTTACGATCTGGTAGTCGAGGTCGCGATCATCCGCCCGGGTCCGATCGTCGGCCGCATGGTCCATCCCTATCTCGATCGGCGCAACGGCCGCGAACCCGTCCGCTACGACCATCCCGCGCTCGAACCGATTTTACGCCGCACCCTTGGCGTACCGCTGTTTCAGGAACAACTGCTACGGATGGCGATGACGGTGGCGGGTTTCAGCGGCGGTGAGGCCGAGGAGTTGCGCCGCGCAATGGGCTTCAAGCGCTCCATCTTGAGAATGGAAAAGATCGAGCAGCGGCTGCGCGACGGGATGGCGCGCAACGGCATCAGCGGCGCGGTCGCCGACAATATTGTGCGATCGATTACGTCATTCGCGCTGTATGGCTTTCCCGAATCACACGCCGCCAGCTTCGCGCTCATCGCCTACGCTTCGGCCTATCTCAAATGCCATCATGCGACCGCGTTCTTCGCTGCGATGCTCAACTGTTATCCGCTCGGCTTCTACCATCCGGCGACGCTGGTGAAGGACGCCGAACGTCATGGCGTGATCATCCATCCAATCGACGTCCAACGATCCACCTGGCGTTGCACTATCGATCGGAATTCGCTGCGCCTTGGCCTGAAATACATCGCGGGTCTGCGCGAGGAGACGGGCGTGCGCATCGAGCGCGAACGCCGCGCAAAGCCCTTCGCTTCGATCGCCGATTTCACCGCGCGTGTCGCCCCCAACAAGCGCGAACTTGACGCGATCGCATACGCCGGCGCGTTCGCCGCCTTCGGGATGACGCGGCGCGAGGCACTCTGGCAGGCGGCCGCCGTCGAGCGCGATCCGGCGAGCCTGCTGGCCGGCGCAGAACCCTCCGCCGCACCCCACGCAGCGGCGCGAGGCGCAACTGGGGACTCTCGCTCCGCCACACTACCGGCCATGCGGCCGATCGAAGAGACGCTCGCCGACTATGCTACCGCCGGCGTCACCGCCGGGCCTCATCTGATGGCTCATCTGCGCGCGCGCCTGCGAACGCTCAATATACTCAGTGCGGCCGAACTGAGTAATGCAAAAGATGGGGCGTGGGTGAAGGCCGCCGGCTCGGTAATCGTGCGCCAGCGGCCCGGTACGGCCAAGGGCTTCCTCTTTATCACGCTCGAAGACGAAACCGGGATCGCGAACGTAATAGTCACTCCCGATCTGTTCCAGGCCAATCGCACCCTGCTCCATCGCGCGGCGCTGCTGATGGTCGAAGGGCCATTGCAGAAACAGCAGGGCGTGATTCATGTGCGCGGGCACCGCTTTCGCGAATTGCGGCTGCGCGGCGCCGTCCCGCCCTCGCACGATTTCCATTGATCGGAAAACTTGAGGCTTGCCGCCGGCGCCCGCTAATTCTACGATCGGCCTTTCCGCATCACGGGCCGAACCGGATCGCCGAAGGAGCTAATCATGGATCTCGACGCGCAATGCAAAAAAGCCGAAGCCTTCCGCCGCCTGCACGACCGCGCTCGGCTGCTCGTGCTGCCCAACGCGTGGGACGCCATGAGCGCGCGCATCTTCGAGGCCGCCGGCTTCTCCGCGATCGCGACCACCAGCGCCGGCGTTTCGTATTCGGTCGGTTATCCCGACGGCGAGCTGGTCCCGCGCGATGAAATGATCGCGGCGGTCGCCCGCATCGCCCGCTGCGTCAACGTGCCAGTCACCGCCGACATGGAATCGGGCTTCGCCCGTAGCCCCGATGACATCGCGGAAACCGTCCACCTGATAATCGAGGCGGGCGCGGTCGGCCTCAATCTGGAGGACACCGTGCACGGCGCCGGCCGCACGCTCTATGAAATTCCCGATGCGGTCGATCGTATTCGCGCCGCCCGCCATGCTGCGACCGCCGCCGGCGTGCCGATCGTGATCAACGCACGCACCGACGTTTATCTGCTCGGCATCGGCGAGAAGTCCACGCGCTTCAATCATGCGGTCGGCCGCCTCAACGCCTATCGCGCCGCCGGCGCCGACTGCCTCTATGCAATGGGCTACTTCGACGCGGCGACCATCGGCCGCCTGGTCAAGGCCGTCAACGGCCCGCTCAACGTGATGGGCCTGCCCGGCACTCCGCCGGTCGCCGAACTCGAACGCCTCGGTGTCGCGCGCGTGAGTACCGCGTCGGGGCCGACGCGCGTCGCGATGACGGCGACGCGCAGGGCCGCCGACGAACTGATGCGCACCGGCAGCTTCGAAGTCTTCGGCGGCGACACCATCAGCCATCAGGACGCCAACGCCCTGATGGAAAGGCGCGGCGGCTGATGCGCACGGCGGTCCCCGCTTACCGTGGCTGACCTCGAATTCACTGTCCGTCTCGACGGCCCGATCGATTTCGCCGCTTCGCTCGAGATGTTTCGCCGCTCCGGCGACGACCTGCTCGATCGATGGGACGGCACCGCCTTCGTGCGCACGATCGCGATCGACGCGCGTGCGATCGCATACGCGTGCACCTTCGAGAAGACTGACGACGCACTCATGGTGCGCGTTACGGTCGAGGGCTCGCACGGCCGCGACGAGATCGAACGCCTCGTGCGCACGATGTTCGTAATCCCGCCGGCGAACTTCGCCGACCTCCTGCGGGCCGACCCGGTCGTCGCCGCATTACACGCGCGGTACCCTGCCGTGCGCTCAGTGCGGCAGTCGAATCTCTTCAACGCGCTGTTACGCTGTATCACCACGCAACAGGTCAACCTGCGCTGGGCGGCGACCTGCCGCCGCCGGATCGCGGAGACCTTCGGCCGCGCACATCGCATCGGCGGCCATCTCGTCTATAGCCTCGATCCGGTCAAAATTGCGGCGCTAGAGGTGGCCGATCTGCGCGCGCTGCAACTGACCATGCGCAAGGCCGAGTACGTCGTCAACGTCGCGCGCGCGATCGCCGCGGGCGAACTGACGATCGCGCTTTTCGACACGCTGACGGACGACGAGATCGTCGCGCGGCTCATCGCACTGCGCGGTATCGGCGTATGGACCGCCGAATGGATCCTCGCGCGTACGCTGGGCCGCCCGCGCGTCGTCGCCGGCGACCTCGGCGTGCGCAAGGCCGTCGGACTCGCGTATTCCGGCAGCTCGGCGCCGCCGGACGCGCCTACCAGCCGCATGCGGCCGCCGGAAGCAGAAGTGCGCCGCCTCACGGCCCATTGGGGCGAGTCGGCGACGGTCGTGCAGGCCCTGTTGCTGCACGCACTCGCCGAAAAAACCCTCGCCGCACTTTTCGACGGCGCCGCCTAGTCGTCGGAGGAGCGCACGAAGTTCGCCTTGCGCTTCTCGACGAACGCCTTTACCGCCTCCTTATGGTCCTCGGTCTTGAAGGTCATCATCTCGTAGGCGAGCGACGCGTCGAGAATCAGGTTGGCCTGCTGCTTGAGCCATTTGTTGACCGAGAGCTTGCTCCAGCGGATGGCCCACGTCGGCCCATCGGCGAGTTCCTGCGCGATTTCGCGCGCCCGCGGCATCACCTGGTCGGGCGCCACCGCGTAATTTACCATCCCGATACGCCCGGCCTCGGCGCCGTTCATGAAGTTTCCGCGCATCAGGAATTCCTTGGCGCGATGCGGTCCGATCAGCAGCGGCCAGATGACCGCGCCGCCGTCGCCCGCGACCACCCCGACCTTCACATGCGTATCGGCAAAGCGAGCCTTCTCCGAGACGACGGTGATGTCGCAGAGCAACGCGAGAGTTGCGCCGAGGCCGACCGCGTCACCGTTGATCGCGCCGATGATCGGTTGCTCGACATCGAGCATGTTCTCGACGATACGCCGGCCGTTGGCCGCGGTGATCGGTCCGCGCTCGAAGCGCGTGGCGCCCTTGCCGCCGCCGACGAGGCTGCCCGAGCCCATCGCCTTGACGTCGCCGCCCGCGCAAAACGCCCGTCCAGCACCGGTAAAGAGGATTGCGTTGACGTCGCGATCGCCGCGGAGATCGATCCAGATCTGCTCGATCTCGTGATGCATCCGGCTGGTCACGGCATTCAACGAGTCGGGCCGATTGAGCGTCAAGGTGGCGACGCGGTCCACCGTCTCGACCTTCAGGAATTGATAGTCGCTATAGTCCATTGCGGATTTCCCTCCTCCAGATTTGCTGACCTATACAACGCTGCGCGTCACCAGCGCCATCGGCGCGAGCGGTCCGCGCTTTCCCGCCCGCACTTCTCGATCGAGGCGCTCAGGGCTAACGCCGCGGCGGGCGAATGCGCTATGCTGGCCGGCGGATCCGCAGATCCGATCAATTCATATCTGGAGAATTCTCGATGAAGCTCGCCAATAAAGTCGCACTGATAACCGGCGCCGGTTCTGGCATGGGCCGCGTCGCTTCGCTTTTGTTCGCGCAGGAAGGCGCGCGGATCGCGGCCGTCGATATCGATGAAAAGGCCGCGCAGGAAACCGCGCGTATGATCGAATCCGCCGGTGGCAAGGCGATCGCAGTGAAGGCCGACGTCTCGAAGAGTGCAGACGCGCAGGCGATGGTGGCGGCGACGATCGAGAAGCTCGGCGCCCTCAATATCGTTTACAACAACGCTGGTATCGAGGGCAAAGCCGAGCCGATCGTGAAGCTGGCGGACGAAGACTTCGACCGTGTGATCGCGATCAACCTGCGTGGTGTGTGGCTCGGCATGAAGCACGCGATCCCGCACATGATCGCGAACGGCGGCGGCGCGATCGTCAACACGGCGTCGATCGCGGGGCTGGTCGGCCTGCGCAATTCGTCGGCATATTGCGCGGCCAAAGCCGGCGTGATCGCGATAACCAAAGTGGCCGCGCTCGAGTACGGCCGCCACAACATCCGCGTCAACGCGATATGCCCCGGCGCGATCGATACGCCGATGGTCTCGAGGATTCAGGGCGGCGGAACCATGTCGGAGCGCGCCGTCAATCGAATCTCAACACTCGGGCGTATCGGCAAGCCCGACGAAATCGCAAGGATGGCGTTGTTCCTCGCGAGCGACGATGCGTCCTTCGCGACCGGCGCCCCGTTCATCGTCGATGGCGGCTGGACCATCGGCTGATTTCACTATTTGACGCTCGCTTCGCTCGATCCTTTTGATCATCGAAGATGCTGGCGATTTTGAGCGTGACTAAGGAGATGTGAGAGATGGCAGCGGGAATCGCCCGGCTCAATGACAGGGTCGCGATCGTTACCGGCGCGGCGCAGGGAATCGGACGCGCGATCGCGATGCGGCTGGCGGCCGAAGGAGCGAAGGTCGCGGTTGCGGATATCAACGAAGAGGTCGCGCAGCGGACGGCGACGGAGATCAAGGCCGCGGGCAACCAAGCCTGCGCCGTCAAGCTCGATGTGACCAGCCTCGACAGCGCGATGGCGGCGGTCGAGCGCGTGGAACGTGAACTCGGTCCGCTCGATATCCTGGTCAACAACGCGGGCTGGGACAAGCTGGAGCCGTTCGTCGAGAGCACACCGGAGACCTGGGACCGCGTGATCGCGATCAACTTTCGTGGCGTGATTCATTGCTGCAAGGCGGTCGCGCCGAAGATGCAAGCGCGCGGCCACGGCAAGATCGTCTCGATCGCATCGGATGCGGGAAGGGTCGGTTCGATGGGCGAAGCTGTCTATTCGGGATGCAAGGGCGCGATTATCGCGTTCTCGAAGACGCTCGCACGTGAACTCGCGCGCAACAATATCAACGTGAACGTGGTCTGTCCGGGACCGACCGAAACCGCGCTGCTGCAGGGCGTAATGGCGGAGCAGCCGAAAGTGCTCGACGCGATGAAACGCGGGATTCCGATGCGCCGGCTCGGCAAGCCCGAAGACCTGGCTGGAGCGGTCGCGTTTTTTGCGTCGTCGGACGCGGACTATGCGACCGGGCAGGTGGTCAGTATCAGTGGCGGGCTCACGATGGTCGGCTAAAACGGCTGAGCCTATCGACGGTATTTCACGGCACGGCGGTACGCCGGCGGCAAGACTGATAGACGCGCGCACTCGGCGCGAACACGGAGATATTCGGATGGCGAAGGGCACAACTGAACTGGATCTGGAAAAGGCCAAGAACGTCGCACAGACGGTGATCGGCGACGTCGCGTCGGTGGTGCATGGCGCGCTGTGCTTTATCGGCGACCGCGTGGGGCTGTTCAAAGCGATGGCCGGGGCGGGCGCATTGACAGTCGATCAGCTCGCGCAAAAAAGCGGCCTCAGCGCGCGCTACGTGCGCGAATGGCTCGGCGCGATGGCGGCGGCGCATTACGTGGAATACGACGCCGGCTCCGACACCTACCTGCTGACGCCCGAGTATGCCGCCGCCTTGGCCGACGACGACTCGCCGTTTTTTATCGGTAGCTATTTTCAGATGGCGCAGGCCGCGGTGAGCGTCGCACCCAAGGTCGCGGAGGCCTTTCGCACCGGCAAGGGCGTCACGCAGGCGGAATATCCGCAATCGTTCTTCGAAGCGGCCGAGCGCAACTCGCGCACCCGTTATCAGCACAAGCTGCTGCGCAAATGGATCCCCGCGATGCCGCAGGTGATCGAAAGTTTGCAAGCGGGCGGACTCGCCGCGGACGTCGGTTGCGGGGGCGGGCGCGCCGCGATCATGATCGCGCAAGCGTATCCGAAAGCGCGGGTGGTCGGCTTCGATATCCACGCCGAGTCGATCGAGCGCGCGCGCCGCAATGCGGAGGCCGCCGGGGTTGCGGACCGTGCAACCTTCGAGGTCGCCAACGGCACCGGGCTGCCTGCACGCGGCTTCGACTTCATAACGACCTTCGACGTCGTGCACGATTCGGTCGATCCGGTTGGCCTGATGAGCGGAATCCGCCGCGCGCTCAAGCCCGACGGCACCTATCTGGTGCAGGAGATCAACATCTCGAACGAGGTCGGCGAAAACATCAAACCGATGGGCAAAATGGTGTACTCGGTGAGCACGCTCTATTGCATGACGACCTCGCTCGCGCACGGCGGCGCGGGAATCGGTGCGGCGATGGGTGAGCCCAAAGCGCGTGAACTCGCCAGTGCGGCAGGCTTTTCGCGCTTCACGCGCCTGCCAATCAAGGATGATTTCGCGGTGCTGTACGAACTACGTCCGTAAGGCGGCCGTGCGCATGATTGGCTAATACGCATGGCCAGGATTTCTTGATTGCGTCGGACCGTCGTCGGCGGCAGAGTGTTGGGTGCAACGGAGCATCCACCCATGAGTGACAGCAAGCGACCCGCTACCCGCTCAGCCGAACTTCGCGAGCGCGTCGGCCATCCGATCATAGACTCCGACGGGCACGTGGTGGAGTTCGAGCCGGCGCTCCTCGATTACATCCGCGACGCCGGCGGCAGCGCGATGCTCGAGCGCTACAAGACCGCGCCCGACACCGCCTTTTACTTTCGCTGGAACCACATCACGCGCGAGGAGCGGCGCGAATTTCGCGTGCCACGTCCGGTGTGGTGGCCATATCCGACCAAAAACACCTACGATCGCGCGACGGCCGCGATGCCCAAGTTGCTTTACCAGCGGCTCGACGAGATGGGACTTGACTTCACTGTGCTCAATCCGAGCCAGGGGCTGTTCGCGTCGCATATTGGGGACGACGAACTGCGCCGCGTGACCTGTCGCGCGTTCAATAATTATCACGCCGACATTTTTCGCGAGTTTGCCGATCGCATGACGCCGGCCGCGTGCGTGCCGATGCATACGCCGGCCGAAGCGATCGAGGAACTCGAACACGTCGCGAAGCTGGGGCTCAAGGTCGTGATGATGGCGGGCTTCGTGCGGCGGCCGATACCGGGACTGGCGAAGCAGGCGCCGGAGTTCGCGCGGCACATGACGTGGATGGATAACCTCTGCCTCGACAGCCCGTACGATTACGATCCGGTGTGGGCGAAATGCGTGGAGTTGGGCATCGCACCAACGTTCCATTCGTTCGGCCTCAACTGGGGAATGCGGACCTCGATATCGAACTTCATCTACAACCAGATCGGCCATTTCGCTGCGGCCGCAGAGGGCATCTGCAAGGCTCTATTTCTCGGCGGCGTGACACGGCGCTTCCCCACCCTCAAGTTTGCGTTCAAGGAGGGCGGCGTCGGCTGGGCGGTGAATCTTTACTGCGCGCTGTACGAACGCTGGCACAAGCGCAGTCTGCCGATGATGAACCAGGTCAATCCCGCGAACCTCGATGTGGAACTGTATCGCAAGCTCTGCGCTGAGTATGGCGGAAAATTTACGGCGAGCCGGCTCGACGGCAATCTCGTACCGTCGGAACTCGAAGGCAGCGGCGGTCTCGACCCGTCAGAATGGGACGAATGGAGCGCCTGCGGAATTCAGGCGCGCGAGGACGTTTACGATCGTTTCGTGCCGAACTTCTTCTTTGGCTGCGAGGGCGACGATCGGATGACCTCGCTCGCGTTCGACGCAAAACGCAATCCGCTGGGCGCGCGACTGAACGCGGTCTATGGGTCCGACCTCGGGCATTACGACCTCACCGATCTGCGCAACGCAGCGGTGGAAGCCTACGAGAGCGTCGAAGACGGGCTGATGAGCGAGGCGGATTTTCGCGACTTCGTTTTCGTCAATCCGATCAAGCTGCACGCGAGCATGAACCCGAACTTCTTTCGCGGCACGATCCTGGAGCATGAAGCCGACCAGGTCCTGGCGGAGCTAGGGGCGAAGCGGGACGTCCGGCAGAGTGCCAGCGGGGCGGCGCGCTGATCGAGCAGCGCTTTTCATCGATTGGCGCTTTTAACGTCCGCCGGCGGCGCCCTGCGGTTCGCGCCGCAAATGCGGCAATACGTGCTTAACGAAGCGTTCGAGCGAACGCATGATTTCCGCATGCGGCATCCCGCCGAAGTTATTGATCAGCGAGACGTGAGTCGCTCCCATCGCCTCGCACTGGGCGATGCGCTCCAGGCATTGATCGGGATTACCGAAGATGACCTGGTTCGGGTACATGAAGTCGTAGTTGTCGCGGATGTGCGTGAAAATTTTGCCGAGACCGCCGTAGCCCTGGTAGTTCGTGCCCGTCGCATCGACGCGATTCGCTTCACTCGCGAGCTCGAAGTAATTCCTGAGGAAGGGGCGCGGGTAGTCGCGCGCCTGTTCGGCTGATTCGCCGCAGAAGGCGTGCAGGCACATCATCACGTCGCGCGAGGCCGGATCGTGGCCCGCCCCGGTGAGCCATTCGCGATACGATCTCACACGCACGATGCTGTCTTCAGGCGTCGCTACGTACGGCACGTACATCAGGTTGTAGCCGCGAGTGCCGGTGAACTCGAACGACTCGGGAGTCAGAATGCAGGCGACGTAGATGGGCGGATGCGGGCGTTGCGCCGGCTTGGGGATCACGTTGACGCCGGTGAGCGAGCGGAATTTGCCGGCGAAGGTTACCGGTTCGTCGGACCACGACTTGAGAATGATCTCGAGGGCCTCGTTGAAACGGGCGCGGCTCTCGTCCATCGCGACGCCGAAGGCGTCGTACTCGACGCGCTGGAAGGCGCGCCCGATGCCGAAGTCCAGCCGTCCGCCACTCAGATTGTCGAGCATCGCAAATTCTTCGGCGACGCGCAGCGGGTCGTTGAGGACAATGAGCGCCACGCCCGAGCCGATTCGGATGCGGCGGGTACGCTGGGCGGCGGCGGCAGCAAGCACCGGCACCGATGGAATGGCTCCGCCATAACCGAAAAAGTGGTGCTCGGCAAACCACACCGCGTCGAGTCCGCTCTGATCGGCAAATTCGATTTCCTCGAGAATGTCCTTGTAGAATTGCACGACCGAACCGTTGAGTTCGGGCATGTAGGTGGGCAGGTAGAAGAGTGAGAGTTTCATCGCAACCTCGTGGACACGCGTGCGTATCCGGGAATCAGCGGTGCCGGTTTTGCGGCTGACCTGCGGAAAAGATACACGCGACGCCCTCTCCTCGCCAATCGCGGCCGCGAACTTCTCGCAGAAAATTGTCAACCAGCGGCGCGGCGGCGATTGGCTATATGGATGCGGTGCGTAAGTGATTGCGTTTGCGCGCGCGCGTGTCATCCTATGCAGCGAGTTCGATGGGTTATCGAAACATTTCGCGAACATCGAGCGTTGTGGAGGAGAGACGTGCGACTTGCGATTACCACTTTGACCTCGGCTACCTGTGCACTGGCGCTAAGCCTGGCGATGGCCACGGTTCGCCCGCCGGTGGCGCGGGCCCAGGACGCCGACGTTTATCATCCGGCGAGCGAAGAACATCCGACCAGCGGCAAGGAGGATTTCGATAATCATTGCGCGCCTTGCCACGGTATCGACGGGAAGGGTCACGGTCCGGAGCTTAAGGTGCTGCCCGATATCCATCCGTCGGACCTGACGACAATCACCCTGAAGAATGGCGGCGTGTTTCCGCGACAGAAGGTCGAAGACATGGTCGATGGGCGCAAGGCGATTCCCTCTCACAAGCGCTTCGACATGCCGTTTTGGGGCGTGAATTTTCAACAGGAAGGCAAGGAGTTCACGCCTGAGAGCGAGGCGAAGGCCAAGACGCGAATCGACGCGCTGGTCGATTACGTCGAAGCGCTGCAACGCAAATAGCTCGGCGCTCGGCGATCGTCGCGGCAAGTCATCTAGAAAAAGCCATCTAATCGATGCGCGGGCAGGTGTTCCATTTCTGCGGGACGCCGGCTACGGCATCCCGCAACACCGGGTCTTGCGATCGGGACAGACGGCTGCAATGATTTGCGCGGTGAAAGGCGCCAGACTCGCCACGATTCTCGCAGTAGTAGCGCTCTCGATTGGTGCGGCCGTGGTGGCCGGACCGATGTTCACGCCGCATTGCACGCCGGTAAACGGCGATGAGACGGTAAGCGCATCGGTGGACGATCTGGGCCCCGGTACCGCGCGCTTCTTTTGCTACCGCGATCGCAACGGCCGTGACCTTCGCTTCGTGATCGCGCGCCTCAACGATGGCACCGTAAGATCGGTCTTCGACGCGTGCCGGCAATGCTATCGCTTCCACAAGGGCTACACGATCGCCGACGGGTTCCTGGTGTGCAGACTGTGCGGGAATCGATACAAGATCGACCAGATGCAGGAGGGCATGGCCTCGTGCCAGCCCGTTCACCTCGAAAATAATCAGCGCGGCAACAAGGTCGAGATAAAGGTCGCGGCGCTCGAAAAGGGGCAACTACTATTTTGACCCCGCGCCGTCATCGTTCCCTAATCGCTCAACTTCTGATGGTTGCGCTGCTGATCGGCAGCATGCCCATGGCGGCGAATACGGTGATCGTTGAGCAGGAGTCTACGCCTGCTTTTTCACTCGACATCTGTCATCCGCTACCGACGTTGGCGGTCGGCACCGCATCGTGCACGTTGTCGGCGTTCACCGCATACTCATTTTCGATCTTGATTGAGGATCGTGGCTCAACTGAGATAACGGATATTACCGGTATCGATCGAGCCGGCGAGGCCCCCGATACTCCTCCGCCCAAGATCATCTCTTAATCGCACACTTTCAACGTCAGCGAAATTCCGGTGCGGTTGCTTCGCGCAAAGATTAGCGCGGTGCGGCACATCGAACAGCGAGGCCATCAGCGCATTTGACGGCGTCGCGGTGAGGTTTTTGTGATCAAGCGGCTTTGCAGCCTGGCGCTATGCCTGGCCGTGATGGGATCCGCGCGGGGGGCGTTCGCTCACGGCGTGGTCGGCGACTACATATTTCTGGAACCAATCATTACGCAGGATCCGACTCCTGCCAATGAGTTCGATGTCCTTCAACCGTCCTGGGTCAGAAGCAGTGACGCAAATACCTACTCGATCGGTTTTTCGATCGAAAAGGTGCTCTATACCGATGATGACTACGTTCCGAGGTTCAGTATCGGCGGCGGTAACTCGTGGCAACACGTATCCCCGTATGCGGGTCCGAGCGCGGATGGCTTTGACGATCTGACAATGTTTGCCAAGTACGCATTTTATTACTCACTGGATCACGAATTCATGATGACGATCGGCGCTCAGCTCCAATTGCCGGTCGGCAACACTCCCGTCGAAGAACAGAGCCATACCAGCCTTGGGCCGATCTTCCTGTGGGAAAAGGGGATGGGCGACCTACCGAACCGCGCAGTGTTGAAATACTTGCGGCCGTTCGGTATTCAGAGCGATTTCGGCTATCTGCCGGCGCTCGGTGGTCACACCAGCCATCACATGTTTGCTGACGAAGTGACTGAGTATTCGCTGCCGTACCTGAGCAACAACGTACAGGACATCGGCTTGCGGTGGCCGCTTCGAAACATGTTCCTCTTCAACGAAATCAACTACGACCAGTTGATTAGCGGGCCATCGGGCCAGACTTTTCCGACGATCCTCGCGACGCCTGGAATCGCGTACGTAAGTTATCATTTTGAAATCGCCGTTGGTACTCAGTTTGCCCTGAACAACGCGAGCCGGCCCGGAAATCATGCGGCGGTGGTGGGACTGCTGGATATATTTTACGACTCGATTTTTCCGAAAGTGGGCAACTGGACAATCAATCGAGGATTTGGCCAATGAAGACCCTCGCGAAATTGCTATTCACGATTCAACTAATCCTTCTGATGATAGCCGCCGCCTCTGCGGCCTGGGCACATTCGTTCCCCGAGCAGGAATCGCCGGCCGCCGGCGAAACCGTCGCGACAGCGCCAAGCCAGGTAACGATCAAGTACGATGCGCCGATCGAAAAGCTATTCGATTCACTGCGCGTACTTGACGCCGCCGGTCAGGACAAGACCGCAGGAGCACCACAGGTGAGCGACGACGGTCATGAACTATCTGTACATGTGAGTACGCTCGGTCCGGGCCAATACACAGTTCAATGGCGCGTGGTCTGTATCGATACTCATCACACGGAGGGCTCTTATATCTTCACCGTCAAATGAATCCGTCGATGAATATAGCCATGAGTATGGCGCCGGAATGGACTACCGCCCTGCTGGCGTGGCCGGTGATACTCGCGGAGACGCTCATTTTCGGCAGTGCGATACTGTGCGTCATGTTGAGGCTATCGTCAGCGGGCCGCACGGCCGCGAGCGATAGCCTGGCGCGAGCGCTGGCCAGATGGTGGCGAATGTTCGCGCTGATCGCAGCGGCGCTTTCATTGCTGATGTTCGTGGACCAGGTCGCCGGAATGGCCGACGTGAGCTGGCGTGGCGCTCTGCCGCTGCTCAGCGAGGTGCTCGCGCGTACGCAAGGCGGGCACATTTGGGAATGGCGGCTGCCCGTTACGGCCGGTCTGCTGATCGCGGCGTGGGTACCAATGTGCGAAACTGCGCGCGCGCCTGTGCTTTCGGTCTTCTGCGCCGCGTTGTTTCTGGCCGGTAGCATGATGAGTCATGCGATCGACTTCGGCGTGACCGCGATCGCCGTGCGCTTCATTCATACACTCGCGGCGGGCGTGTGGGCGGGGGCGTTATTCGGATACTGGGTAGCCGCGCGACTGACTATTGCGGAAGACCACCTCGATAGTCAGTGCGCGCGAACGCTTTCAAAGCTCGCGACGTGGTCGGTGGCGCTCCTGATCGCGAGCGGAGTCTATCTCGCGTACGAAGGGCTGGGGCACAGCCTCTACCATCTGCGCTACTCGTCATATGGGCGAGTGCTGTGCTTCAAAGTCGAACTCTTTGCGCTGGTGCTGGCGGTGGGCGCGTACAATCGAGTCTATCTGATACCCACTATCGAGCAGGCCGCAGCGCGCGTGAGTCTGCTGCGCAACGTCAGCGCGGAGTCCCTGATGATAGTTGGTGTGATCGGTCTCGCGGCGCTGCTGGCGGCAACTCCCCCCGCACGCATGTCGATGACGACCTCGAAGTCAAAGAACTTGTTGAGGCACGCAGAACTGGTATTTTTATCGAAACCGCACCAGGTTTCAGACTTCTCTTTGGTAAAGATGCGGACTCCGCGTGGTGAAAACCTAGTCGTGCGTGACGCTCGCGTTGCTCGGTAGATAGCAGGCTCGCTACGACACTCGGCAACCGGGGGCCGGGAAGCGGCGGCAGTATTCGATTACCTCCGCGTTGACCCGCGCGATCGCCGTTTCATCGTCGGCATGCGCTACGACCTGGTCGATCCACGCGCCGATCTGCTTCATCTCGGCTTCGCCCATTCCGCGCGAAGTCACGGCCGGCGTGCCCAAGCGGATACCGCTCGGGCTGAAGGGCTTGCGCGGATCAAACGGTACTGTGTTGGAATTGCAGATGAGGCCCGCGCGATCGAGCGCCTGCGCGGCCTTCTTGCCGATAATCTTTTTGTTGGTGAGATCGATCAACAAAAGGTGATTGTCGGTGCCGCCGGAAACCAGATTGAAGCCGCGCTCGGTCAATTCCGCCGCCAGTGCCTTGGCGTTGCGCACGATCTGAAGGCCGTACTGCTTGAACTCGGGCGTCGCCGCTTCCTTCAAGGCGACCGCGATGGCCGCCGTCGTATGATTGTGCGGCCCGCCCTGCAGGCCTGGGAAAACCGCCTTGTCGATCCTTTCCGCGAGTTCCTTGCGGCACATGATCATCGCGCCGCGCGGCCCGCGCAGGGTCTTATGCGTCGTCGTCATCACGACGTCGGCATAGGGAACCGGATCCGGATGCGCGCCGGCCACGATCAACCCCGAGATGTGCGAGATGTCGGCGAGCAGGTACGCCCCGACTTCTTTGGCGATATCGGCAAAAATCCTGAAGTCGAACTCGCGCGGATAGGCGGTTGCGCCGGTGACGATGATCTTCGGACGCTCCTTGCGCGCGAGGTCGCGAATCGCGTCGTAGTCGAGGCGTTGGGTCTCGCGATCGACGGTATAGTGCACCGGACGCCAGAAGGAACCCGTTATGCTGACGTTCCAGCCGTGCGTAAGGTGACCGCCATGCGGCAGCGCCAGACCCATCAGCGTGTCGCCCTGCTGCAGCAGCGCAAAATAAATCGCCAGGTTCGCCGGGGACCCGGAATAGGGCTGCACGTTGACGTGTTCGGCGCCGAACAGCGCCTTGGCGCGATCGATCGCGAGAGTTTCGATTTCGTCGATGTAGCGCTGACCCTGATAGTAGCGCTTGTGCGCGTAGCCCTCGGAATATTTGTTGGTGAGGACGGATCCGGTCGCGTCGAGCACTGCCTGCGAGACGTAGTTCTCCGACGGAATCAGGCGCACGGATTCGATCTGATAGCGCTCCTCGTCCTTGATCAGCCGGTAAATATCAGGGTCGGTTCGCCTTAAATCGTCCACACGATTCCTCCAGAAAAATACGTCGGCGCTGAGACCTCACCATCGAACCTTTCCTGAAGAGGAAGGGAGACTGCGCGGGGAGGCCGCAGCCTTCGCTCATAATGATGAGCGTGGCAGCAGGCCGACTGCAATATATTAGCCTTTTCTCAGCGTCGAGCTAAGCAGCACAGGCGCCCGGATTGCCGGCCACTATTGCAGATCCGACGGCGTGACTTTCTTGATCCATTCGCGATAATCCCCCGCATAGCCGACTGCCTGCTGACGTTGGCGCACGCGCTTCATGATCTCAGCCACCTGCGCACCCGCGACGGGTTCGCGGGCGTTTATGCTCGCGGCCATCCGCAGACCCTCCATGTGGGCCTCCTCGCGCTTGGCGTCGGTGAAGGGCGCGCCGTCGCCGCCGTCGGCCAGTCCGAGGTAACGCTCGGCTACGTGGATTCCGATTTGCGTCCCGCTGACCAGCGAGTCCTTGATATTGCCCTTGCCGGTGAGCACGTTGCCCGCCGCATAGATGGCGGTGCGTCCCTCCATCAGGAGGCCCACCTCGGCGTCAACGTACTGGTAAACTTCGCCGCGCTGCGGAATACCGGGGATCGGTTCGGGGATGCTGCCGATCGAGCTGATGGTCATCGGAGCGCGCACCGGCTGCGCCGAGTCGGGAATCGTGCGCACTTTGCCGTCGGCGGCCTCCGTGCGGCTCATCATCACGCCGGCCATCCGGTCACCTTCGACGACGAGACCGGTCGGGACGCTGAGTTCCTGGAACTCGAAGAGGAATTTGCGCTGCGCCTTGTCGAGAATTTTTGCACGCGCCTGGCGCATCGCCTCGGCCCGCTTGGGAGTCGCGTCGGGCGCGATGTCGGACAGCGGCATGTCGAGCACGCGGCGGCGATAGAACAGGCGGCACGGCGCGACGTCGAGGTTCGCATACTCCAGTCCGTGGGTTTTGAGGACGGGCTCGAGGCCCTCGCGCTCTAGCTTGAGCATGTCCTCGTCGATGCCGCGCCGCTTGAGCGCCTGCAGCGTCATCTCGATCTGCAGGACCTTGACGACGTCGATCGACGCGAGTCCGCCGCCGACCACGGTGGTGCCTGGGCGCAGCTCGTAGCGCGGACCCTCATAGGTCGCTTCGGGATAATGGTTGAACCAGTAAATAAGCGGATTCTGATAGACCAGCCCGCGATCCACGAAGTTGTCGGCGCCGTCAACCGGAAACGGGCGATCGCGCCACGCGCCGTTGGTCAGCACCACGGCACTCAGCCCCCACGCCTCGCGCAATTCGTTGAAATCGATATCGCGGCCCATCCGGGTGAGCGGCACGTAATGGATATGCGGATGTTCGAGGCGCTGGTTGATCTCTTCGTATTCGTCGCGCCGCTGTTTCACGTGCCACCGCGGCAGCCCGTCTTCGATCTTTCCGTAGGGCCTCGGGTTTTGCTCGAAGACGATTACGATCGCGCGGCGCTCAGCCAGGATGCGGGCGATTTCGGAGCCCGAGGTCGCCGCCCCAATGACCGCGACGACATGGGCCGGTTCGAGAGAAACGCTTTCACTCATATTCTCAGTACTCTCCACGCCGCCTGTCGCGGCCGATGGTCATTGCGCGATTATTCCGGTGCCTGACTTTTCTGCAGCACGCGGCGCGGCATACCCGCGGACGCCCGCTGTCGGGCCACCGCCCATGTTTTGTATCACAAGGCGCGCGCCAACTTTCAACATCCGCGACAACGTTTCGGCGAGTGTCGCTTGCGCAGCGCATTCACGCATGTTTTCTTGAATGGCAGATGGCTTCGTCTCACACCTCCGCCTTCTCATGGCTATTCGCGGTAATGGTCTGCGCGCTCTCGGCGTTTGCCGGATGCTTCGTCGGCCATCGCCATCAAACCGAACATTGGACGGCGGAGGATACGACGCTCGGCGAGGAGCACGAAGTCGCCTACTCGCAAAGCACGACGCTGCAGTTGATCGAGGACGCGTTGCGTGGTGACGGTATCCTGTTCGAGGTGCAACCCGACAATTCGATCATCACGCTGTGGCGCAACGCCGATATCGACACACCGACGGGCTGGCTGATTATCAGAGTGCACCCGCGCTATCGCTACGAAATTCAGGCAGTGCCCGAAGGCAGCAACAAGTCGCGGATAATCGTCAATGTTCGCACCGAGGGAATTCCGGACGACCAACTCTCGAGCTACAAGGCGAGCAATCGCTTTGCGCTCTTCAAGGAGATCGACGAACTGGCGTCGAGGAATCCGCCTCCCTCGAGCACGCCGGCGTCGGGCGGGGTGAATTTCACCCTGCTCCCGAACGAAGACCTTCAGGCGCTCGCCAGGCGGGCGACCGGCAACGCGAAGAATTGGCAGACTATCGCAAAGGACAACGGGCTCACGTCCGCGACTGACGTTACGCCGTTCGAGAACGTTTGGGTGCGCAACAGCCTGCTCCAGCGCGTTACGCCGTGAGCGGACTTGCAGATAGGAATCAGGAGAAAATATTCGGAAACGCGCTGAAGCGAAGCTACTCCCCGGCTGAGAGCACTCCCGATTCGTCGTATTCCGGGCAGAGCCCCGACGGGCTGACGGCGGCGACCACGGCGAGAAACTGCTCGAAGGTCATGTGCAAGTTCAGAAAACCACCTTGGCAAAAAACCCAGCCGTAATAGTCGAGAATTTCATCGGGGATCATCAGGGGCAGGCGCGGGAGGGTCGATACGGTGGGAAAGCGGCGCGGCTCCTCGACGCGAGGCAGCGCGGCCATCGGCAGATTCTCGATCGCTTCGTCGAAAATACCGTCAACACCGTCGTGGTCATCTCGGAGCGGAACCACTTTACGTCTGGAACTTCGCGCCATGAGTATAAGGGCCTCCTCGATCGCATGCCGAACGCCCGTACCTATATTATTAGGCTCGCGGCAATCTGCCAAGCGCGATAATGCGCGCACCTTAGGGCTTAGATCGTTAATTAGCTAGCTAAAGAATCATTTGGGTGTCGTAGCACGCACGGACGACACCGATAATTCTCGAAAGGACTCACATGGTGAACTCTTCCGGAATCGAAGCGATAGTGCTGGGCGCCGTCCAGGGGCTCGCGGAATTTCTGCCGATTTCCAGTTCGGCTCACCTGATAATCGTGCCGTGGCTGTTCAAGTGGAACGATCCGGGGCTGGTGTTCGACGTCGCCCTGCACCTGGGTACGCTGGTCGCCCTACTGGTTTACTACTGGCGTGAATGGGTCGCGATGGGCGCGTCGATTTTCAATGGCGATCGCGAACAGCGACGCCTGCTGCTGATGCTCGTGGTCGCCTCGGTGCCGGGAGCAATTATCGGGATGCTCTTCGAGAAGGAGGCGGATACCACCTTTCGGTCGCCACTATTGATTGCGATCGCGCTCGCAGCGCTGGGGGTTGCGCTCTGGTACTTCGATCGCATGTCGGCGCAAACACGAACAATCAGCGAAATCGGTTTTTCCGATGCGCTCCTGATCGGCCTCAGCCAGGCATTCGCGATCATCCCGGGAGTATCGCGCTCGGGATCTACGATCACAACCGCGAGGCTTTTGCGTATGGAACGTACCGACGCGGCCAATTTCTCGTTCCTGATGGCGACGCCGATCATCGCGGGAGCAGGCCTCTTCGAAGGACGTCATCTGATTCACGAGGGAATCACCGGCAATGTGATCGCAGGCTTTGTCGCGGCCGCGATTTTCGGCCTGATCGCGATCGCCGCGCTGATTCGCTACGTGCGGACGGAGACCTACCAGCCGTTTGCGTGGTATCGCGTGGGGCTCGCAGCCTTCGTGATCGTGGTTTACTTCATGCGGCGCTGACGGCGTTCGCGCGGCGGTTCGAAGCGAGCCGTACCCGGATCATATTCGCGACCCGATCGCTGGGACGGACGGGCGCGGAAGCCATCGCGTTACCTCCGCCCCGCCGTACTCAGGATTCAGTATTGGTTCTTGACCTGGATTCGACCGTTGTCGTCGTATGCATAGACTTCAGTGGCGGCTTCGTCCTTGGTGCGCTTGTGAGAGCCGTCGCAAAAAGGTTTGTTCTTCGAAAGGCCGCATCCGCAGATCCAGACGGGCAGCTCGGTGCCTTCCGGAACTTCGTAGGGGGCGTTCTTTTCGTGCTTTACCATTCGGGCCATAAAATTCCTCACTTGTGGGCGAACGCTATTTGGGATCGGCGTGCGCGTGGGTTGCAGGCGATCAAAGACCAGCGGCGCGCGTTAGTCAAACGGCAACGCGGTCACGCACCGCGACATCGGCGACGCGTCATCGGCAATTCGTCGCCAATTAAATGCGCGCCAGCTTCAGGTCAGCGGCGGATGCACTGCTTCGGCCAATTCGGCATCGCGATGTTTACGGCCGGCCTCGGCCCCGAGCACCAGGTAGAGGACGCCGGCAACCGCGACGACCATCCCGGACATCTCCCGCGTGCTGGGATGTTCACCGAGAAAGACGATCGCGAAGAGCCAGGAAAGCATCGGCACACCCGGAATCGTAAGCGCCGTAGTCCACGCCAGCGAGAGACGATTTATCGCGCCGTACCAGGTAAGCGAACCAAACACATAAACGAATCCGCCCGTCGCGAAGATCACGGCGAGCGTGCGTGGATCCGCCAATCCGACCACGGCGCGCGCGTCGCGGATAAGAAAAATCGCCACGAGTACGATTGCGGCGAAGATCGTGCGCGCACCGGTCACGCAGATCTCGGAAAGCGGCGGCATCACGCCGAGCGAGATCACGTGAGACGTTTGCCAGAACAGCGGCGTGATGAAAAGCAACGCTGCGGCCGATAAGGGCGAAAACGCACGGCCTGCGCCAAACACCGAGCCGATCCCGACCAGAATCACCGCGGTCGCAATCAACTGCCGGCGCGACGGCCGTTCGCCGAGAAAAATCGTTGCTAGCAGCAATGAGTAAAGCGGCTCGCTCTGCAGTAGGATCACGCCGGCGATCGCATCGATCCTGCGCAAGCCGAAAATCAGCGTCAGGCTGGTGGCGACCGAACCGGCCATCGAGAGCGCCACCAGTCGCGGAGTCCATTGGGGCGAGAGCAGCGCGCCGATTTCGCCGCGGCGCCACATCACGAAAGCGAGAATCGCACCCGCCACCGACATCGAGCCGGCGCAAAACAAAAGCGGATCGATGTTCTCGGCACCGTAGCGCGTGATCACCGGCTGAACTGCGGCGATAATCGTGGTCGCTACGGCGTTGCACAGCCCGATGCGAAATTCGCGACCGCGATTTTGCTCGCGACGGCCGGTCGCGCCTCCCGGTGACGTTGGATTTGATTCGGCGCTCATCGTGATCGAGTCGCGAACAGAGGGAGATTAAAGGGGCGATGCATCTTCGCGGCCGCGACGGTATGTTAGTCGGCGGCGAATGCGATTGAAATGAACACACATCCTCTGCCTGAAACCGCCCCGACTACAGCGTTGCCCGCGGCCTCCGAAGCTACGGCGACGCTGGCTTCGCGCTCCGCACCACACGATACGCCCGCAGCGCCGCTCGACCGGGGCACTCCGATCGAACCCTCGCCGCCGATATTTGACGCACACGAGGCGGCGATCGCGCGCCGACTCGAAGTCCTGTCGTCACCACTCGTCGCGATTCCGATCATCCTCGCGCTCGGCATCATGCTGTTTATCGTGAACCTCGGTGGTGCACCTTTGTACACCAAAGGCGAACCGCGCGAAGCGGTGACGGTCTTCGATATCGTGCACGGCGGCGGCGTGATCCTGCCGATGCGCGCCGGGGTCGAGATCCCGTCGAAGCCGCTACTGATGCATTGGCTTGCCGCAATCGTATCGCTGATCGCGGGCGGCGTGAGTGCATGGACGGTGCGGCTGCCCTCAGCAACGTTCGCCATCGCCGGGATGCTCGTGACCTATCTCTACGTGCGAAAAATGTTCGAGGCGCGCGGCGCGTTACTGTCGGCAATTATGCTGGGCACCGCATTTCAGTATCTGCAGGCCGGGACCGGTTCGCGCGTCGATATGACGCTGACTTTTTTCATGACGGTTGCATTTTTCGAGTTCCTCGCGATTGCGGAAAGTCTCAGTACCCGCACCACCCTGCTCTACTTCGCGATCGCGTTCGCGGTGCTGACCAAGGGACCGATCGGCGCGGCACTGCCGGCACTGGTCGCCCTGGTGTGGATCGTCCTGACGCGCCGCTGGAGCATCATCCGCCGTCTGCGGCTCGGGCGCGGTGCTCTCATCGTTGGAATCATCGGCGGCGGATGGTACCTGGCGGCGATCATCAGCGGCGGCGCGGCCTTCGTGCACAAGCAAATTCTTGGCGAAAATCTCTATCGGCTGATCGGGCACGCCGGCTTCAATCACGGCCACGCCCATCCGTTCTACTATGAAGAGATTGCGCTGCTTGGCGGTTTCCTGCCGTGGACGCCGGTCGCGATCATCGCGGCGCTGCAGGCCCTGCGTAATCCGCGGCGCATCGATCCGCGCCTCGGCTACCTGATCGTATGGTTTCTGACCGTGCTCATTTTCTACAACCTGCCGCAGAGCAAACGCGGCGTGTATCTGCTCGCGCTCTATCCCGCGCTGACCACCATGGTCGCGCTCTTCCTGAGCGACGCGATCTCACATCGCGCGGCGATCGCGCGGCCGCTTCGATGGCTCGCGCGAGCGGCCGGAGTGTTTTTCATCATCGCCGGGGCCGGCGCGATAATCGGCCTCGCACTGCTTTTCGCGGCGCCGTCCACTATCCGATGGACGCTCGCGCAGTGTGGAATTTTGCTCGATCAATTACCGGCCGCGCTCCGCGCCAGCGCGCATCGGCGCGGTGTGCTTTCGATCATACTGCCGTTGGCCGCGGCGGCAGCCGGAGGTTATTTGCTGCGCGCACGCGTGCGGATGGAAAGCGTCTTTTTCGCGATCGCCGCCGGCTTCGCCGCCATCGTGCTGGCGATCAACTTGGTGGTTGAACCGGCCGTCGCGAACACCTTGACCCTGAAGGGTTTCGCCATCGCGACGATGAAACTCGCCGGCCCCAGCCCGGTCGGCTATTGGGGCAGCCTCGACTACGACTTCGCCTTTTACAGCAGCCGCAATATCCAGTTCGTCGCCAAACCGGACGCGCAATTCGACTTCGTGGTCTCGTCCGAGGACGATTACAAACTGATGTGGCCCTCGATGCGCGCGCGCTACGAAATCGTCATGCGCAGCGGCCCGACCGACTTTAACGGCACCGGACAGATGCTATTGCTGAGACGAATTGCTGCTGGCTCGGCGCCCGGAACATCACCCGTGCCCGCAGCACCGCTGAACCCGTCGGGACCATCACTCAAGCCTCCGTCGAGCACCGCATCCTCCGACGTCGCACCCTCGATCTCGGCGAAGTCCTCTGCGTAACGGCCGCTCAGGACAGGCGCGCTTTGCGCAGGTCGGAGATGGCGGCGGTGAGGCGCGGCAGAGTCTCACCGGTGGCGCCGCGCAGGCTGATATCGCAGGCTCGCGTGATTTCCGACTCGTAGAGATTGGCCTCGATAAGCTTCCCGCCGCGCTGCTTTACCTCGAGCGCGAAACCGGCCGCCGGATACACCGTGGCGGAGGTGCCGGCCACGATTACCAGGTCTGCGCGCGCCGAATGTTCAACACATCGTTCGAGCACGTCGGGCGGAATCGGCTCGCCGAATGCGACCGTGTCGCCCTTGAGCAGCCCCTCGCATCGCGGGCACATCGGCGGCAGCACCTCCAGCCGGATGTCCTCGCCGCGAAAACGCCGCCCGCATTCAATGCAGCGAATCAGCTTCCAGTTGCCGTGGATCTCGGCCAGTGCGGAATGGCCCGCCTGACGATGAAGGTCGTCAACGTTCTGAGTAATCAGAAAACGCAGGACGCCCATCTCCTCGAGTTCGGCGAGTGCGGTGTGACCGTTATTCGGTTTGGCGACCTTGAGCGGCCCCCACAATTCGTCGTTCTGACGGCGGATTCGATCTTCCCAGGCTTTCTTCGGATCGGCGAGAAAAATCTGGTAGCCGTTCATCGGCGGCTCACCATACTTCGTCCACAATCCGCCCGGACCGCGAAACGGCGGGATACCACTTTCGACCGACATCCCCGCGCCGGTCAGCGCGATTGCGTAATGCGCATCGAGCATCATGCGCGCCGCGGCCAGGATTTCTGCATCTGTGGCGTTCTGCGGAGTCGAGGCCATTAGCTGGTTCTCCCGATATGGCGCCAGATGGGCTCCTTGATCTGCGACATTCGCCGCCGCTCCCGACGCGCCGCGGATCGCCGTAAAGCCATCCGCCAGCGCCGAGCGTATCACAGGCCCGCACTATCGATAAGCAGAGACCGTCGTTCGCGCAACCGTGGCGGTTGCACGCCACGGTCACGCAACGATGAAACTGATGGATGGGTTGACTATTCGGTCCAGCCGAGTTGTTTGTAAACGCTCAACTGGCCGTAATTGTTGGCGGCGCCATAGCCGAATTGCGCACTCATCCCAATACGCCAGGGTCGATAATAAAACCCCAGGTCGGGGCCGCCTTCACCGTTAATCGGATTCGACTGAGAACCAGCCGGCCCGATCACGCATTGCTGATTGAACCGACCTGGATTTTTGCAAATCAGCGCACCTGGAGCGGGCGCACTGCCGCCGGCGTAAATCGCACCGCCCGCACCGCCCAGAAAAATCCAGTTCGCGGTCGATTTGAGAATCCATTGAAAATCGATTTCGCTGCTGGTCACGCCATTCTGAAAAGTATGAATCGAGCTGAATGAGATATTCAGCGGATGACGGCTGTGCGGCATTACCCAGCTACTAAAGTCACCTTCGATCAAAGGGGAATCCGAGTCACCCGCGTCATGGCCGCCGGACAAAAAGAAGTCGGTGCCGGGAAAGAGCGTGAAGTCGAGTCCACCCTGGAAGCGACCGAAATAGTATTGCGGCTTGTGACCACTGGTCGGTGTGAAAGGGCTGAGCTGATTGCCCTTGACGTAAAGCTGATATGCAGTCGCACGTCCAAACAGGCCGATGTACGGCGTGATACTCTGTTCGAGTTGGAACCCTTCCTGAGTAGTCCCGTAATGGTCACTCGCATACCCGCCGCCAAAGATGGTCGCCTGCAAATTGCCGGGCGACTCGAGACTCAAGAAATTCGGGTACAGACTATCCAACTGAGCATTAGCCTGACTGCCGATCATCGCCAGTGAAAGCGCGACCGCGGCTACGGCTGCCATCCGCACAATACTCGCGCGACAGGAATGCTGGGTCACCAGATGACTCCTTTGATTTCGTCTCATGACTCAGCCTTGGTCGGG
>Ga0207695_10002697_pt1 | contig 25890 bp, 18 predicted proteins | sample KBSC54metaG_FD_184354 | JGI IMG/M metagenome (GOLD analysis project Ga0207695, IMG submission 184354) | Corn rhizosphere microbial communities from Kellogg Biological Station, Michigan, USA - KBS C5-4 metaG (SPAdes) (version 2) | ecosystem: Host-associated > Plants > Roots > Rhizosphere > Soil...
AGCGTGTCCCGCTTGCCCGAGGCGCCGGTCGTAATGCCTAACGCGGCGCGATCATCGTTGTCGTTGCTCGACAGCCGGACCACCGTCATCGCCTTCGAGGGCTGGTCCTGAGCCGCAATCGGGACAGCGCTGCCCAGCACCACGACGGCGCCGAGTACGAGATGTGTTGGTCGCATACTGAAAACGCTCCTGGGCCGGGTAGAAGTAGGACCTGCACCGGATGAGTCACCGGGGCCCCGAGGACGGTTGCCCTCCTGCATTCCCTTGGACACCGGCCACTGCGATATTTCGCCCCATGTCTACCGCAGTTGGCCGGACGCCGCCGCCCGCACCGTCGACCGCGCCGCAAGGCAAGGATCTGGACGCCTTCGAGCATCACTGGCAGGATGAAGCGGACGCGGCGTTTCTGTACCGCGCCCTGGCCGATGCCGAGCGCGACGCGCCGAAACAGGACCTTTATCGGCGGTTGGCCGAGGTCGAGGACCGGCACGTCACCATCTGGGCCGATCTGTTGCGACGCGCTGGCCGCGCGCCAAAGCCGTTCGTCCCGTCCGCCCGCGCGCGACTGCTCGCGATCCTCGGACGCACATTCGGTCCGCGTTTTCTGCTGCCGATGCTGCTCGCGGAAGAAGGTCGTGAAGTTCGCGGCTACCTGTCCATGCACCGCTCGCTTCCATCGGGCGGCGCCGGCAAGGGCGAAGCGCTCCTTTTAGCCCGCGAATCGGCCGAGCACGCGAGCACCTTGGGCGAGATGGCGGGTCGGGCCGGTGAGCCGTGGCACCGTGCCGAATCGGGCGGCTTTCTCAGAAACGTGGTCTACGGCTTCAACGACGGGCTCACCGCGAACTTCGGGCTCGTCGCGGGAATGATCGGCGCGACCGCAAGACAGGCGCACGAGACTGTAGTGCTCGCCGGCATCGCCGGACTCATTGCCGATGCGCTGTCGATGGGCGCGAGCGGCTATCTCGCGGCGAAGAGCGAACAGGAAGTGTACGAGCACGAGATCGCCATGGAGCGCACCGAAGTCGAGCTGATGCCCGAAATCGAGCGCGATGAGCTGGCGCTCATGTACGAAGCCAAGGGCATGGAGCGGACGGCGGCGCAGGAGCTCGCGACATCCGTGATGAGCGATCCGAAGCGGATGCTCGAGGAGCAGGTTCAGGAAGAGCTCAAGATCGGAGAGCAAGCTGCGTCACCATTGCGCGAAGGCTGGGTGACCGGGCTCGCGACGGCGGTCGGGGCGTTCATTCCGGTGTTCCCGTTTCTCGTCATGCGGGGACTCGATGCGATGATCGCGTCGTTCGTCATCGCGATGCTGTCGCATTTTCTGGTTGGCGCGGCGCGGTCGGTGTTCACGGGGCGCAGTGTGTTGCGATCCGGCCTGGACATGTTCGTGGTCGGACTGGGTGTTGCGGTGACCGGATTCTATGTGGGCGAATGGGTGGCACGCACGATGCACTGAGCTCGAGCCCGCAACCAGCCGCGCATCCGCAGCATCACGAGTCATTCTGGTCTTTCAGTCGATGGACGTGCGCTTCATATTGGCGCGTCCTCCACATGTTCCATCGCGTCCGTGGATTCATCACAGGCCCAACTGCAACAGGCCCTCGGTGACGCGTTCGTCATAGAGCGAGAGCTCGGTGGCGGAGGCATGAGCCGGGTCTTTCTCGCCACGGAGCAGCGGTTGAAGCGCCGCGTGGTGGTGAAGCTGCTGCCGCCCGAGCAGGCGAGCGCGGTGAGCGCGGCGCGATTCAAGCAAGAAATCGAGATGGCAGCGCATCTCCGGCACCCGCACATATTGCCGGTGCTGACGGCGGGCGCGCGCGACGATCTGCTGTATTACGTGATGCCGTACGCGGAGAGCGAGTCGCTGCGCCACCGATTGACGCACGAGCGGCCGCTGCCGGTGGCGGAGGCGGTGCGGATTCTCCACGAGATCGCGGACGCGCTCGAGTACGCCAACAATCGCGGCGTCGTGCATCGCGATGTGAAGCCGGAGAACATTCTGCTCGAGGGCGACCACGCGGCGCTCACGGATTTCGGGGTGGCGCGGGCGATCGTGACGGCGCAGGGCGCAGCGCGCCTAACCGGAACCGGCCTCGGCGTGGGGACGCCGGGTTACATGGCGCCCGAACAGGCGTCGGGTGAGACGCACATCGACGCGCGGGCCGACATTTATGCGCTGGCGGTGGTCGGCTACGAGATGCTGGCGGGCGTGCCGCCGTTCAGCGGTCCCAACGCGCAGGCCGTCCTGGCGGCGCATCTTCGCGACGCGCCGCCGGACCTGCACCAGGTGCGTCCCGAGGTGCCGGTCGGACTCGCGCGCGCGATCACGAAGGCGATGGCCAAGGATCCGGCGGACCGGTTCGCGACGGCCGGCGAGTTCCGGGACGCAGTGGTGGCCGGGGCCGGTCCGCTGCCCCGCCGGCCGCGCGCGCTCACGCCGGTGGTGCTGGGCATCGCGGCAGGCGTGATCGTTGCGTTAGGCAGCGCGATCACGTGGTACTGGCGCACGCATCACCTGGCGCGCGTCGATCCCGACGTGATCGCGGTGGCGCCGTTCGACGTCCTGGACGACGGGTTGTCGCTCTGGCACGAGGGCTTGGTCGACGTGCTGTCGCGCAACCTCGATGGGGCGGGCCCGCTGAGCAGCGTCGCGCCGACGACCGTGATCCGGCACTGGTCCGGGCGGGCGGATCGCCGTTCCGCGGTCGCGTTAGGCCGAAAGACCGGCGCCGGACTGGCGGTCTACGGATCGATTTCACGATCGGGCACGGATTCGGTGCACGTGAGCGCCACGCTCGTCAACGTGTCGACGGGCCGGTCGATCGGCGACGTGGACGCCGAAGACGCCCAGTCCCACATCGACCGCCTGTGCGACTCGCTCAGCGTACGGCTGCTGCGAAACCTGAGCCGCGTGCGGCGGATCGCGGTATCGTTAGGCGGATCGATGGGCTCGTCGTCGCTCACCGCGATCAAGGCCTACCTGCAAGGCGAGCAGTGGTACCGCGCGTCCAACTGGGATTCGGCCGCCACCGCGTACGACCGGGCCATCGCGGCCGACAGCAACTTCGCGCTCGCCTGGCTGCGAGCCAGTTTCGTGCATGGATGGAAGGACGGCGCCAATGACGAACAATCCGTAGCCGACCGGGCGCGCGCCGGGCGACTCAATCACGGATTGTCGCCCCGCGACAGCCTCATCGTCGCGTTCGTGGGCGTGACCGGAGACGGCGGAACCGGCGCAACGCTGGCGGCGTTGGACAACGCGCTGATCCGGCGCTACCCGAACGATCCCGAGGTCTGGTACCTCACCGGCGAGCTGCGTGAGCACCTGGGACACGTGCCCGGGCACTACTTCACGAGCCAGGAAATCATCGACGCCTTCGATCGCTCGATCGCCGGCGACTCGCAGCTCGCGCCCGCGTACATCCATCCCATCGAGGAGTCGTTAGCACTCGACGACTCCAGCCGCGCCTTACGCTACGCGCAGGCGTATCTGGCAGTGGATTCGATCGGAACCGAGGCCAACGTCGTTCGCATGGTTCGGGCGCTCGTCGCGCCGGGCGTGGCGGCGGCAGCGCGCGACAGTGCGCTGCGGGCTGCATCGCCCGCTGAGCTGCTCCAAGCGCACTTTCTCCTCGACAAATGGCCCGACCTCGCCGAGCGAGACATTCAAGCGCTCACACTCCTGCGCGCGCCGGGACGCGATCCCCCTGGTTTGTCGTACGACTCTGCCACGGTGGAGCGCGTGCTCGCGTTGCGGCTGGCGATGCGCGGACACGTGCGTCGCGCGCTGGCGGAAGGCGATGAGGGACGGCGGCCGGTATTCGCCTTCAGCGCGGCGCTCGCGGGGCTCATTCCGAGCGACACGGCCGCTGCCGAAGCGACGGCGCTGTTGTCGCACCCGTCGCCCCAGCTCGTGTACGCGATTCCGTGGTGGGGCGCCACCCACGACTCGGGCAATCTGCGCCGGGCCGCGGCGGCGCTCGAGACGATCGCGCGCGTCCGCGTCCCGCCGTCCGACGCCGCCCTGCTCTCGTTAGGCGAACGCGAAGTGCCCGCCTATCTGGCCCTGGCGCGGCGCGATTCGGCCGCGGCGCTCGCACTCCTGGCCGCGATCCCGGATTCGCTGTGTGATGCCGTCGAGTGCGCGCCGGCGCGCGTCGCCCAGGCCCAACTCCTCGCGGACAGCGGACGCCGCGCCGAGGCGCTCCGCCTGCTGCCCACGCGCACCATCACGTTCGGCTCGCCGCTCAGCGTGCCGACGGAATTGCTCCGGGCGCACCTGCTGGAGCGGTTAGGCAAACGCGCCGAGGCGCTCGACGCCTATACGTGGGTCACCAAGGTGTGGCGATCGCCGGACTCGGTGCTCGTCCCCGTGGTCACCGAGGCGCGCGATGGCATCCGGCGCCTCACCACCGAGATCGGCACGGGCCGCTCGCTGCTCGACACCACCAAGTAAGCCCGCGGCCGGCGTTCCGTTAGGCGCGGGCCGGCGTCACACGACGAGGTTGAGCAGCCGGCCGGGCACGAAGATCACCTTGCGCGGCGTCCCGGTGACGAACTTCGCAATGGAAGGAACCGCCAGCGCCGCGGCGAGCGCATCATCCTGCGCGATGTCCCGCGCCACCCGCACCGTCCCCCGCAGCTTGCCGTTCACTTGCACGGCGAGCTCGATCTCGTCTTCCGTCGCCAGCGCCGGATCGAACGCCGGCCACCGCGACGAGAACACCGTTCCCGTGTGGCCTAACCGCTCCCACAGCTCCTCGGCGATGTGCGGGGCGTACGGCGCCACGAGCTGGACCAGCGGCTCGACCTCGGCGCGGTGCGGCACGCGCTCCCCGCCGCGCAGCGTGTTCATGTATTCCATCATCGCCGCGATCGCCGTGTTGTAGCCCAGCCGGCTCGTGTCTTCCGTCACCTTGCGGATCGCGCGGTGCAGCTTGCGTATCACCGCATCGTCCGGCACGCCGTCGCTGCGCATCTCGTGCGCCGACGCCCAGAGCCGGTCCAGGAACCGGCGCATACCCGAAATGCCGCTGTCCCGGAAGTCGCCGCCTTCCTCGAGCGGTCCCATGTACATGAGGTACAGGCGAATCGTGTCGGCGCCCCACCGCTCGATGTATTCATCGGGGTTCACGACGTTGCCCTTGGTCTTGGACATCTTCGCGCCGTTCCGGATGAGCAGCCCGTGGGCACGGAATCGCGTGAACGGTTCCTCGAAATCCAGGTACCCTGCGTCGTGCAGCACCATCGTGATGAACCGCGAATACAGCAGGTGGAGCACGGCGTGCTCGTTGCCGCCGATGTAGATGTTCACCGGCAGCCACCGCTTCGTGCGGCCGGCGTCGAAGGGCACGTCCGTGAACTCGGTGCTCGGATAGCGCAGGAAGTACCACGCGCTGTCGAGGAACGTGTCCGACACGTCGGTCTCGCGCCGCGCCATCTTGCCGCATTCGGGACACGGCACGCGGTACCACTCTTCGTGCCGTGCTAACGGAGACACGCCGCTGTCGTCCGGACGGAAGTCCGTAATCGGCGGCAGCAGCACCGGCAGGTCCTTCTCCGGCACCGCCTGCATGCCGCACGCGTCGCAGTAGATGATCGGGATCGGCGGACCCCAATAGCGCTGCCGGGAGATCGTCCAGTCGTGCAGCCGATACGTGACCGTCGGTTTCGCGCGGCCGCGTTCGCCTAACCAGGCCACGATGCGCGCCTTGCCCTCGGTCGTGGTCAGCCCATCGAACGGCGGCGAATTCACCAGACGGCCGCCTTCGTTGTCGGTGTACGCCTCGGCGAGCGGCGCCGCCGCATCGTCGCCCGGCGCGGCGACCACGCGCACGATCGGCAGATCGAACGCGCGCGCAAACGCAAAATCGCGCTCGTCGTGACCCGGCACGGCCATGATGGCGCCGGTGCCGTATTCCATGAGCACGTAGTCTGCCACCCACACCGGGATGCGCGCACCCGTGGCCGGATTCACCGCGTAGCCGCCCGTGAACACGCCGGTCTTTTCGCGATCGCCGACCTTCCGGGCCACCAGATCGCGCTTGCCCGCGCGCTCGACATACGCGCGCACCTGATCCCGCTGCGCCGGCGACGTGACGGCGTCGACTAACGGATGCTCGGGAGCGAGCACGACGTAGGTCGCGCCGAAAATGGTGTCGGGCCGCGTCGTGAAGACGCGAATCGATGCGTCGGCGTCCGCCACCGCGAAGTCGATCTCCGCTCCTTCGGACTTGCCGATCCAGTTCCGTTGGGCGGTCTTCGTGGTGTCCGACCAATCGATCCAGTCCAGATTCGCGAGCAGCCGCGGCGCGTACTCGGTGATCTTGAAGAACCACTGTTCGAGATAGCGCTGCTCGACCGGCGTGCCGCACCGCTCGCACGCGCCGTTCACGACCTGTTCGTTCGCCAGCACCGTCTTGCACGACGGGCACCAGTTCACCGCCGCCTTACCGCGGTAGGCGAGCCCGCGCTCGAGCAGCTGGAGGAAGATCCACTGCGTCCACTTGTAGTACGCCGGATCCGTGGTGGACAGCTCGTGCGACCAATCGACCATCAGCCCAACGCGGCGCAGCTGGCGCCGGAAATTCGCGATGTTGCGCGGGATCAGCTCCATCGGATGGATGCCGACCTTCAGCGCGTAATTCTCGGAATGGATGCCAAAGGCGTCGAACCCGATCGGCTCGAACACCGTGTGTCCCTGGAGGCGCTGGAATCGTCCATGAATATCGTTGCCCGTGAACGCGAACACGTTCCCGATGTGCAAGCCTTCGGCAGACGGGTACGGGAACATCATGAGTTGGTAGTACGGACGCTCCGCGCCGGTGAGATCGGGCGAGTTGGTTCGCTCGGCACGCCACCGCTCCTGCCACTTCTGCTCGATGGCGCCCGGATCGTAACTCGCGTGGCCCGCGGCCGTGGAGTTGGGTGTGGACGAAGTCATGTTGCGTCTCGCCGCGGACGAGGGACGGGCATGGTCCAACGGCTCGGAGTGAAAGCAACGCCCGTGATAGGTACGGCCTTCGGAAATCTAGCCCCATGAGCATCGCACACAAGCGCGCGACACTCGACGCCGACACCATTGCACTCGGGCGCAGCGTGCGCTCGGTGCAGCGGCGCATTGTCGCCGGCGGCGGCACGCTCGCGCTGTGCGTCGTGTCGGCGTTCGCGCTGGTGGCGGATCACTGGATCCGGAATACGCTCGCCGGCCAGCCGCTCGACCATCTGCACGGCGCGGAGACATCGATTCTGCTCGGAGCGGCAATCATGCTCGGCATCGTCGAGCTCGCGCTCATTTACCTGAGCCGCTACGTGTCGCGTCGCGTGACGGAACCGGCGGCCCTGCTCGCCGAAGCGGCGGAGCGCGTCGCCGCAGGCGATCTTGCCGTGGACATCGCGCCCATTGGCGAGGACGACGAGCTCGGTCGGTTGGGCAGAGCCACCGGCGGCATGATCGCCGAGCTCCGCCGTCTGGTGCGCATCCTCAGAGAGTCTGCCCAACAGACGGCCGCGCAGTCGGCGGAGATCACGGCGGGCACGGAGCAGATGTCGACGGCGGCGGGCGAGATGGCGCACACGTCGAGCGAGCTGAGCGCTCAGGCGGCCGAGATGGCGCAGGCGATCGCGCGCACGGCAGCCGATGCATCGACCCTTTCCGGCATCGCGGACCAACTGTCCGCCGGCGCGCACGAAGGGGTGGAGCGCAACGACGCGCTCCATGCCCTGGCGCGCGCCAACCGGGCGGGACTCGACGCCAGCGAAGCTGCGTTAGGCAGCCTCGCCGCCGAAGCCGAGTCGTCCGCGGCGGCCGCCGCCGACCTGGTGAATGCGTTCGAGCAGATCCGCTCGTTCGTCACGCTCGTCCGCCGCATGGCGCGCCAATCCAAGCTGCTGGCGCTCAACGCCTCGATGGAAGCCGCGCGCGCCGGCGAGCAAGGCGAAGGCTTCGCGGTCGTCGCCAGCGAGATTCGCAAGCTTTCGGCAAATTCCAACAGCGCGGCCGAGCGCACCGAAGAGATGGTCATGTCGCTGTTGGGCAAGGTCGAAGCGTCCCGTGAGTCGAGTCGCCGCACGGCCGCCACCGTCGCCAGCGTCCGCGAGGCCACCGAACGGGCGCTCTCGTCGTTCACGGAGGTCGAACGCGCGGTTGCGCAGACCGAAGGTTGGACGCATGCGATCGAGCAGGCGGCGAACCAGTCGCGCGAGCTCATTGCCGAATCGACCATACGCCTCGAGCACCTTGCGCGCGGCACCGAGTCGTTCGCCGCGGCCATGGAACAGGTCGCCGCATCCACCGAACAGCAGAGCGCTGGCGCGGAGGAGATCGCTGCCGCCTCGGCCGCTCTGGCCGATGCATCGCGGAAATTGTTGGCCCAGATCTCGGCGTTCCGGCTCGACGAAATCGCCCTGCCACCGGAGCCCGTGCGCCGGCGCAGCCGAGGCGTCGCCGTACAACCGGCCGTCGACGTCGCGCCCTCTCCCGCGTAAGTCGCGCCCGCGGCTGTTGGCCGCGCGCGACGCCGCGTAACTTCCTCGCGGTTCTCCCACCCGCGAGTCCACATGCGCGTCTCAACGGCCCTGTCCGTTCTAGTCGGGCTTTGTCCGGCTGTCGTTCTTTCTGCGTCGACCGCAGCCGCGCAGTCCCGGCCGCACTTTCACCATCTGGCAGCGACGCCGACCACCGTCGCCTGGGGCTATTACAGCGCCGCGGCGAAACCGGTGCTCCGCGTCGCGTCCGGCGACACCGTGGAAGTGGAAACGCTGATCACGAACTCGCCCCAGGGTCTGGAGCGGGCGGGCCTTCCGCCTAACGAAGTACAGCAGTCGCTGCGCGACATCACGACGAAGGTGACCGACAAGGGTCCCGGTGGACACATCCTCACCGGCCCGATCTACATCGACGGCGCGGAACCCGGCGACGTGCTCGAGGTGCGCATCCTCGGCATCTCGTTCCCGATCGCGTACGCATACAATGGATGCAGCGGGTTTCTGCCCCAGAACTGCGGGCCACCGCATCACTCGCAGATCATTCCGTTAGACACCGTCCATATGATCGCGACGATCGACTCGACGATTCGGGTCCCGATGCGTCCCTTCTTCGGGAGCATCGGCGACGCGCCGCCGCCGGATTCGGGCCGGCTCTCGAGCAATCCGCCGGGCACGCACGCGGGCAACATGGACAACCGCTCGCTCACCGTCGGCACCACGCTGTACATCCCGGTGCACGCGCCGGGTGCGCTGCTCGAGATCGGCGACGGCCACGCGGCCCAGGGCGACGGCGAGGTGGATCAGACGGCGATCGAGACGTCGCTCACCGGCCGGTTCCAGGTGATCGTGCGCAAGGATCTCCACTTCGAGTGGCCCCGGGGCGAGACGCCTACCGAGCTCATGACGATGGGCATGGACAAGGATCTGACGCAAGCGACGCGCGTCGCAGTGCAGCAGATGGTCGATTTGTTGGGCGAGCAGTTAGGCCTGCCGCACGACAAGGCCTACGCGCTGGCGAGCGTCGCCGCGGATCTCAAGATCGCCGAGCTGGTGGACGGCAACATGTGCGTGTACATGACCATCCCGAAGACGATTGCCGGACCGACGTTCAAGCCTGCGGCAGCGACGGGCGCCGGCCCTTGATGCGGCGCCGCGTCGACGCTCAGGGACCGACCGTGCCGGTCAACCATCCGTGCCGCACGCGGAGCTGATCGGCGGTTGCGTTCGGATCCTCCACCACCGTGTACTCGACGCCGCGCGGCCCGGACTGTGACTGCAAGCGCAAGCCCGCCTGGGCGAGCGACGCCGCGAACGGCGGATCTTCGACACCGCCCACGTATCGGTCGAACCACGGCGTGAGATCCGCGCCGGCCGCCGCGCTCGCGGCGCGCACGACGTCGTCTTCGGTGTAGCCGCGTCCCTGCAGGTAGTAGCTTGCGTTAGGCGCGTCCCAGGTCATGCGCTTGAGCGCGCGCAGCGCATCGTCCAGCGACTTCGCGTTGTGCGTCCGCGCCCGGATGTCGAGGTCGAGCAGCAGCGCGAGCCCTTCGCCTTTGGTGTAGTACGAGAAGAAGCTTCCGCGGTCGACGCGCATCGGCGTCGCCGCGCCATCCCAGAACGGCGCCAGAAACGACGCCATGCGCGCCGAGACGACTTTGCGACCCGGGGACTCGAGGTTTGCGTCGATGACGTGGGCGAGCGTCTGGTAGTAGTCGTCTTTGCTGACGATCCCGGCGCGGAGCAGTCCGATTTCGCCGTAGTACTGCGTCCAACCCTCCGCCACCCACAGGCTCGGCTCATAGCGCTCGGACGAATAGTCGAACGGCCCGAGCAGCATCGGCCGGATGCGCTTCACGTTCCACGTGTGGAAGTACTCGTGCGCCGCGTCCGAGATCGTCGCCATCACGGCCGATGAATCGGTCCATGGCGCGCGCGTCTGGATTTGCGTCGAGTACAGATGCTCCATCCCGTCGCTGCCGTCGTAGCCCACGTTGAACAGGAAGGTGTACATGGTGAGCGGCGGCGGCGCGATGACGGTGTTCTCGTAGCGCACGATTTTCTCGACGGCACTGACGAAGCCCTGGTGGTAGCCGTTCTGCGACCCGTTGTGGTGCACGACGACGCGATAGAGCCGGTTGTCCACGGTGAAGCTGTCGACGTCGAAGTGCTTGGCCACTTCGGTGGGTGTGTCGATCATCTCGTCGTAGTTCGCGAAGCGGAATTGGCGCTGGTCGGGCGACGTGCTGGCGCCGTTGATGATGTGCCATCCGTTGGGCGGCGTCACGGCGAGCGAGACCGAGTCCGGCTTGTGCCCCACCACGTACATGAAGAGCGAGGCGCCGTTCCAGTTGGCGTGCGCGGTGTCGAGGACGCTGAACGTGCCCGACAGGTTGTCGGCGAACACGCGGTAGCGCACGGTGACGTGCGTCGCGCCGGCGGGATAGATGCGCCAGAGCGAGCCGTTTTCGCGATCGAAGCGTACGGCGCGGCCGTTCCCGTCCTGCACCGACTCGTCGCGCACGTTGCGCGCGAAGTCCATGCGCGCATAGCGGCCCGGCGACCAGACCGGCATCTGGAGCCGGAGCGTATCGCCTAACGCGCCGCCGATGTCGATCTGGATCTCGTACAGGTGCCCGATGGTGTCGGGCATGGCGATGGCGTACCCGATCCGGAAGCGCGGGCCGGACGCGCGCTCCGCGTTGGGCGCGGGGTGCGCGGTGGCGCAGGCCGCGAGGACCGCGGCGGCCGCCGCGACGGTCAGGCGCCGGACGCCCCGGCGTGTTGGGTTAGGCATTGATCGTCAGCGCGACAGCGCGTGCATCGGCACCGGGCCGCGCGGGCGCTCGCTCTCCTTGAAGAGGTAGGCGCACGGTTCCAGCCGCGCGCCGCGCGCGTCCGCCACCGCGAACTCCAGTCCCGAATAAATGTTCGCGCTTCCGTAGCGGCCGTCCTTCGCGATCGCGTAATACGTCAGGTCGTAGCGCGGCCGCTTGCGCTCATCGAGCAGGCGCGCCTCGGTCATCTGGATGGCGCGCTGCAGCGCCCGCAGGCATGCCTCTTCCGGCGAGGCGCCGTTCCGCATCTGCTCGACGACGAAGAATGCACCCGCGATCTTGATGTTGGCTTCGCCGCGCCCCGTGCTGCCGGACGCCCCGACATCGTTGTCGCAGTACTGGCCGGCGCCGACGATGGCGCTGTCGCCGACGCGGCCAGGGATCTTGTAGGACATCCCGCTCGTCGTGGTCACACTGCCGATGTCGCCGGCCGCGGTGACGGCGTTCATGTTGATGGTGCCGTGCGTGAATTGCACCTTCACGTCGTCGTCGTGGTCGAGCCACGCATCGTTCGGGTCGTGGTTGGCTTTCCACTTGAGCCAGATCTGACGCGCTTCGTCGGTGAGCAGGTTCTGCTCCTTGAATCCCATCTCGAGAGCGAATTTCTTGGCGCCGGGGCCGACGAGAAAGATGTGGTCGGTGTAGTCCATCACCGCCTTGGCGACCAGCGACGGCGTCGCGATGTCCTCGATCGCGCCGACGGCGCCCGCGCGCCGCGTCGGGCCGTGCATGCACGAGGCGTCGAGCTGGACGACCCCGTCTTCGTTAGGCAGCCCGCCCAGCCCGACCGAGTGGTCGGTCGGGTCGAGCTCGGTGATGTTGACGCCCGCGATCGCCGCGTCTAACGGATCGGCGTTCTGGAGCATCATCTCGCGCGCCCTGGCGACGCCGCGAATGCCGTTGGCGCTCGACACGACGGCGGGTCGGTTGTCGGCGGCCGCGCCGCGCCGGCGCCCGATCCCCGAATCCGGCAACCCGGACGCGCTCGCCGTCCGGGCCATCGCGAGACCGGCCGCGGCGGCGGCGCCGGCGCCAATGAAGTCACGGCGGGTGAGAGACAAGCGGTTCCTCCTCGAGCCAAGAAAACGGCGAACGCCGCGAATTTGATCCGCGGCCCCGCGCGAAGCAACCGCAACAGCGCCATCACCACGCTTCGATGGGGCACGACGCGCCGGCTCGCTCTTTCCGTTGCCCGATGCGAACGTAATCTTCCGACGTTGCGAAAGCGCTCGAGTCTCATCGCCCCACGCCTGACCGAAGGAGTGTCCATGGCGAACACCAACCAGCCCGACCAAGTGGCGCAATGGTGTGACGAGCGGCGCACTGCGATCATGGCGCTGTGCCAGAAGTTGGCGACCGACGGCGCGCACTACCTTTGGGGCGCCGAAGGCCTGCGGCCCTCCAGTAAGGCGCCGCAATACTTCGCTCCCCGGGCGGTCAGTCTCGCCACATCGGCGCGCGGATCGACGACGTTCGCCGCCGCACAGCACTTCGATCAGGACGCGCAACGATTCGTCTGCGCAGGGCGCTGCTTCGTGGTGTCGTCGCCGGCGAACGCGATCATCGCCAACCCAGCGTCCGACAACAAACTGGAAGCATTCATCAAGAACTGCATCGACAAACATCTCGAGCCGTGGAGCTGCCACGAGAAACTCACGCCGCGGTTGATCCTGGGCACCGGGGATGGCGAACCGCGGGACTACAACGAAAGCACGGAATACACCAAGCGAAAGCAGGGGCACTTGGACAAGACGCTCGTCTGGGGCGAGTCGTGCAATGACAAGCTGCACTTCGACTGCGGCGGATTCGTCCGGTGGGTCGTCTCGCAGGTCTGTGGGATGTCGATTGCCGGCATCAGCAAGAATCCCACGCAGAAGAACGCGCTCGGCCAGCCCATGGCGAGGGTGCTGACGAAAGATGATACCGTGATGAAAGCCGACATCCTTGTCTACGCCGGCCACATTGCGTTCGCAACGGGCACGCCGGCGCTGAAATACGATCCACAAACGCGCTACAACGTTGCGCAGGCCGACTGCGCGACGAACGGCGTCAACTACAACGTCGTCCATCAACAAGACAACACGTCGTGTATTCGTCTGTCCGACTCGACGTTGGTCGGCAGCGTACTCGCAAGCGCCGCTCGCGCCGGCATGGATGTCCTTTCCTTCGGCCTGCGCGCCTGAGATTCGTCCTTTCTTCTGCACGGCCTAACGACCTGTGGACCTCCGCCGCTTCGCGTTTTTTCACGGCTTTTCCGCCGATGAGCTCGAACCGCTCGGCGCCGCCGTCACGTCCGCTTCCTTCGACGCCGACCGCTACGTGTTCCGCGAAGGCGACCCGCGCCGCATCTTCGCGCTCATCGAGAGCGGCAGCGTGGCCATCGAGAAGGGCGGCGACGGACGCGCCGTCCGCCTGGCAACGTTAGGCACCGGCGAAGCCCTCGGCGAGGGCATGCTGCTCGAGGAAGACGCGCCCCACGGGACGAGCGCGCGCACGCTCGAACCGACGACGATCGCGTTCTGGAACGCGCTCGACGTCCGCGCGATCGTGCAGGAACGGCCGGCGCTCTATGCACGCCTCGTCGCCCGCGCCGCCCGCGCCATCTCCCAGCGGCTCCGCTCGGCCGACGCGACCCTCGCCGGCCACGGCCGTATGTTGGGCTTCGCCGACGGACGCCGCCGGCGCGAGCACGATCTGTTAGGCGAGCGCGACGTCCCCGACGATGCCATGTACGGCATCCAGACGCTGCGCGCCCTCGAGAACTTCCCGATCACCGGCCTGCCGGTGCGCGAGTTTCCCGTCCTCATCGCCGCGCTCGGCGCCGTCAAAGAAGCGGCCGCGCTCGCCAACGCCGACCTGAGCCTCCTGTCGCCTCCAATCCGCGACGCCATCGTCGCCGCCGCGCGAGAAATCCGCGCCGGCCGCCACCACGAACATTTCCTCGTCGACATGATCCAGGGCGGCGCCGGCACCTCGACCAACATGAATGCCAACGAGGTCATCGCCAATCGCGCACTCGAGCTCCTCGGCCACAAGCGCGGCGAGTACGAGACGGTCCATCCCAACAATCACGTCAACCTCTCGCAGTCGACGAACGACGTTTATCCAACCGCGATCAAGCTTGCACTGCACGCGAGCATCGAAGAATTGCGCGATGCGATGCGCGCACTCGCCAACGCGTTCCTGGACAAAGGCGCCGAGTTCGCCGGGCTCCTCAAGATGGGCCGCACCCAGTTGCAGGACGCCGTCCCGATGACGCTCGGCCAGGAGTTCGCCGCGTTCGGACATACGATTCTCGAGGACGTCGACCGGCTCGCGGAAACGCAGGGCCTGCTCCGGGAGATCAACATGGGCGCGACCGCCATCGGCACCGGGATCACCGCGCCGGCCGGATACGCCGAACGCGTGCGGGCGCACCTCGCGGCGATCACCGGCCTTCCGTTGGTCACCGCACCCGACCTCGTCGAAGCGACCGCCGACACCGGCGTGTTCGTGCAGCTCTCGGGCGTGCTCAAGCGCTGCGCGGTCAAGCTCTCGAAGATCTGCAACGACCTCAGACTGCTGAGCTCGGGCCCGCGCGCCGGGTTGGGCGAAATCAATTTGCCTCCCATGCAACCCGGCTCATCGATCATGCCGGGCAAAGTGAACCCGGTCATCCCCGAAGTCGTGAACCAGGTCTGCTTCGACGTGATCGGCGGCGACGTCACCGTCACCGTCGCCGCAGAGGGCGGCCAGTTGCAGTTGAACGTCTTCGAGCCGGTGATCGCGTTCCGTCTCCTCAGCGCGCTGGCCGAGATGCGCAACGCCTGCCAGGTGCTCCGCGAGCGCTGCGTGAGCGGGATCACGCCTAACGAACAGCGCCTCCGTTGGTTCGTCGATCATTCGATCGGCGTCGTCACCGCGCTGCTGCCGGCCATCGGCTACGAGGCGGCCACCCAGGTGGCGCGCACCGCGCTCGAGACGGGACGCAGCGTGAAAGACGTGGTCCTCGAATCGAAGCTGCTCACGCGGGATCAACTCGCCGACATTCTCGATCCGGTCCGCATGGCCGGCGCCGAGCGCGCCCGATAATCCTCGCGAGCGATCGCGTGCCGCGTCCCCGACTCGACCCCGCCGTGTTCCACTTGCCCGTGGAGCGCATGCGAGAGGGCTACTACTCCGACAAGTATTTCGTCCGCGCGCGCGATATTCTCAACGAGGATCACCACTCCCCGCGCGTCACCATGCAGGTCTTCGGTAAGGCACACGCGTACCTGGGCGGCATGGACGAAGCGATCGCGATTCTCAAGTTGTGCGCCGACGACTGGTCCGCACTGGAAGTGCGTGCGCTCTATGACGGCGACGCGATCGCGCCGTGGGAAACCGTGATGACCATCGAAGGGCCGTACGCTGGATTCGCGCATCTCGAGACGCTGTATCTCGGCGTCCTCGCGCGGCGCACGCGCGTCGGCACCAACACGCGGCGCGTCGTCGACGCGGCGAAGCCGAAATCGGTGCTGTTCTTTCCCGCGCGACACGATCACTGGCTGGTGCAGACGGGGGATGGCTACGCGGCGCACGTCGCGGGCGCCATCGGCGTGTCCACCGATGCGCAGGCGAGTTGGTGGGGATCGAGCGGCATCGGCACGGTTCCGCACGCGCTCATCGCCGCGTACGACGGCGACACCGTGCTCGCGACGCTGAAATTTGCGAGCTACATGGATCCCGACGTGCAGATCATCACGCTCGTCGATTACGACAACGATTGCGTCGGGACGTCGCTGGCCGCGGCCCGCGCGCTCGGGCGCCGCCTGTGGGGTGTTCGCCTCGACACGTCGGAAAATATGGTTGACCAATCGATTTTGCCGCAGATGGGGAGCTTCACGCCCACGGGGGTGAATCCGCAGCTCGTGTACAACGTCCGTCGTGCGCTCGACGGCGAAGGATTCAACGATGTTCGCATCGTCGTCTCGGGCGGATTCACCGTCGAAAAGATTCGCGCCTTCGAGGAGGCCGGCGTGCCAGTGGACTCGTACGGCGTGGGATCGTCGCTCTTTAGCGGCCAATTCGACTTCACTGCCGACGTCGTGCGCGTGAATGGCCGTTCGCAGCACAAGGCGGGTCGTGAAGAGCGACCGAACCAACGGCTCGCGCCCGTGTCGTGACGTGCGTGGTTTCGCCTTGATTTACCTCGCGTGAGCCGATACCTTCCGCGCCAAATGCACAGCCTCGGACGCGCCCCTTCCACGCGTCCGCTCATCGAACGTCTATCAGGATTCGGGATGACTGGTTTTCACCGCGCGCGCCGCACCGTCTACGCCGCGCTGACTCCGGTGTTCGTCCTCGGCCTAGCCGCGTGCGCCGGATTCCCCAACACCATCTTCGGCGCCCACTCCGAGATCGGACGCACCGAAGACCGGCTTACGTATCTCCTGCTCATTCTGGGCGGCCTCGTCTTCGTGCTCGTCGAGGGCACCCTCATCTGGGCACTGTTCAGGTTCCGAGCACGACCCAACGCAACGACGCCGCAACAAACGCACGGCAATACGACACTCGAAATCACATGGACACTCATACCGGCGGTGATCCTCGCGATCATTGCAGTGCCGAGCGTCCGCGCGATTTTCGAGACGCAAGCTGCGGCGGCGGCCGGGTCAGTGCAGGTCGAAGTCATCGGACATCAATGGTGGTGGGAGTTCCGATATCCGCAGTACAAGATTGTCACGGCGAACGAGCTCTATCTCCCAGTCGGACGCACCGCCAGCTTCACGTTGCGCACCGACGATGTGATCCATTCGTTCTGGATACCGCAGTTGGCGGGCAAACGCGACGTTGTCCACAAGGAGAAACCAAACTACCTGTGGTTCACGCCCGACTCCGCCGGCGCATGGAACGGCTTCTGCGCCGAGTATTGCGGCACGTCGCACTCGAACATGCGGTTCCGCGTCTTCACGGTGAGCGCCGAGCAGTTTGCGGCGTGGGTCAAGCATCAGCAGAGTGGTCCCGCGTTCCCCGCGACAGCGGCGGCGCCCGCACAGCCAGACACGAGCAAGAAGGCTGCGGCTGCGCCGGCGGCGCCCGCCGCGGCATCGCTCGCCAGCGCCGACACGAACTCCGCGACGTATCCGCGCGATCAGTTGCCTACGTGGACGGTTCCCGAGACGCCGCTTCCCACCGACGAGCATTTCGACGAGAGCACGATCGCCAAAGCAGATGCCGGCCGCGGCGCGCAGCTCTTCAAGACCGCCGCGTGCATCGGATGCCATACGATCCAGGGCGTATCGCCCGGCATCATCGGGCCTAACTTGACGCACGTCGGCAGCCGGACGACGATCGGCGCCGGTCTGTACCCGAACGACATGAAGCACCTGACCATGTGGATCAAGGACGCGCGGCTCATGAAGCCCGGCGTGATCATGCCGCCCATGGGAAAAGGCCTGCCCGAATCGATGGGCGCCTTCGACGATCAGCAGATCGCCGATCTGGCCGCGTATCTCTCGTCCCTGAAGTAACGGAGACCCGGAATGGCAACCACAGTCGCGGCGCCGTCAGTCACGGGCAAAGCGCACAAATACGAAAGCGGGATCTGGAGCTGGCTCGCCACAACGGACCATAAGAAGATCGGCCAGTTGTACCTGTACACGGCCATCGGGTGGTTCGTGATCGGCGGCATCGAAGCCCTCTTCATCCGGTCGCAGCTCTACGGGCCTAACGGACGCCTGGTCTCCGCCGACACGTACAACCAGCTGTTCACGATGCACGGCACGACCATGATTTTCATGGCGATCATGCCGTTGTCGGCCGCGTTCTTCAATCTTCTGATTCCGCTGCAGATCGGCGCGCGCGACGTCGCATTCCCGCGCTTGAACGCCTTCAGTTACTGGGTGTTCCTCGCCGGCAGCTTGTTCATGAACGTATCGTGGCTCATCCACGCCGCGCCCGACGGTGGCTGGTTTGCGTACGCTCCGCTCAACACGCGCCAGTTCAACCCCGGCATCAACATGGACTTCTGGGTGATCGGCTTGCAGATCCTCGGACTGTCCTCGCTCGCGGCCGGATTCAATTTCATCACCACGATCATCAACATGCGCGCGCCGGGCATGCACTTCATGCGCATGCCCGTGTTTACGTGGGCCGCATTCGTTACCCAGTTCCTGATCATCCTCGCGTTTCCGATCATCACGGTCGCAGTCACGTTCCTGCTCTTCGACCGCTTCTTCGGCACCAAGTTCTACGAGATCACAGCAGGAGCCGATCCGCTGCTCTGGCAACACCTCTTCTGGTTGTTCGGGCACCCTGAGGTCTACATCCTGATCTTGCCGGCATTCGGCCTCGTGTCGGAGGTGCTGCCGACCTTCGCCCGCAAGCCGCTGTTCGGCTACCCGGTGATGGTGTACTCGCTCATCCTGATCGCCTTCCTCGGCTTCGGTGTGTGGGCGCACCATATGTTCGCGGTCGGCATGGGACCGGTGGCCGACTCGATCTTCAGCATCACGACGATGCTCATCGCCATTCCCACGGGCGTGAAGATCTTCAACTGGTTAGGCACGATGTGGGGCGGGAACCTCACTTTCCGCACGTCGACGCTGTTCGCGATCGGCTTGGTTGGCCTGTTCACGATCGGCGGCATCTCCGGCGTCATGCACTCGTCGCCGCCGTCTGACCTCATGCAGACCGACAGCTATTTCATCGTCGCCCACTTCCATTACGTGCTGTTCGGCGGCTCGATCATGGGCTTGTTCGCCGGCATCTACTATTACTTCCCGAAGATGACCGGGCGCATGATGAACGAAACGCTCGGCAAATGGCACTTCTGGCTGACGTTCATCGGAATGAACCTCGCGTTCTTTCCCATGCACTTCGCCGGTTTGAACGGCATGCCGCGCCGCATCTGGTCGTACGACGCCAATCAGGGCTGGGACTTCGACAACCATCTGTCGACGTATGGCGCGTTCATTATCGCCTTCGCCACGCTGCTCTTCCTCATCAACTTTATTCGCAGCCGCGGTCACGGCGCGCTCGCCGGCAACAATCCGTGGGACGCGCCGACGATCGAGTGGTCGATTCCCTCGCCGCCACCCGACTACAATTACGCGACGATTCCAACGGTGACGTCGCGGTATCCGATGTGGCCGCAGCAGGGACCGTCGCCGCTGTCGCCGCCCGTTCCGACGGCCGGCGCCGACCAGCCGCTGCCCACGTACCCGTCGGCCGAGCAGTTAGGCATTCCGATGCCGACGCCGACGATCAAGCCGCTCCTGGCGACACTGGGATTGACGCTCGCGTTCGTCGGACTCATCTGGCACCGCCAGATCCCGATCATTCTGTTAGGCGGCGCCATCTTCATCGTCATGCTGTACGCATGGGTCCTCACGCCGCTCGAACCCGAACACTGATGCGCGTCGCACGCGCCTGACCGCTATCGTACCGGAGAAACACCTTGGCTACCGCCGTCGCCGAACATCACGCCGAGCACCATTACACCAGCACCGGTCTTCCGCACACGAAGATCGCGATCTGGGCGTTCATTGGCTCGGAGTGCTTCTTCTTCGCGTCGCTCATCTCGACGTACCTGATCTACAAGGGGCGGTCCGTCACGGGACCGTTCCCGCATACGGATTGGACCGATCCGGCCACGCACATCCTGCATCACGGGGTCCTCAACATTCCGGTGACCTCGTCGTCGACCTTCGTGCTCCTCATGTCGTCGCTGTGCATGGTGCTGGCGCACGCGGCCGTCGAGCGAAACGATCACAAGTGGTCGCAGATCTGGTTGCTCGCCACGGCGCTGTTAGGCGCGACCTTCCTCGGGTTTCAGGCGTTCGAGTTCACGTCGTTCGTCCACGAGGGACTCAAGATCACCACGAACCTGTTCGGCTCGACCTTCTTCATTACGACCGGATTCCACGGCGCGCACGTGACCGTCGGCGTACTCTGGCTGATCACGATGTGGTTCATCGACAAGAAACGCGGGCTCGGACCCCGAGACGCGGTCAACGTCGATGTGATGGCGCTCTATTGGCACTTCGTCGACGTCGTGTGGGTCGCGATCTTTACGTTCCTGTACCTGCTCCAGTAGCGAGGCCTCGATGACCGCCGATCATTCGCACGCGACTGCAGCGTCGGACGCTCACGAGCCGATCGCTCCGCCGCATAAGGAAGTCCACTTCCCCACCTGGAGCACGTACAAATGGGTCGCCCTGATTCTGGGCGTGCTCACCGTGGCCGAAGTCTGGATCTATTACACGCCGATCAAGCAGACGCGGCTCTTCGCGCCCGCGCTCATCATCCTCTCGATCTGCAAATTCACGATCGTCGTGATGTTCTACATGCACCTCAAGTACGACGCCAAGATCTTCCGCGGGCTGTTCCTGGGACCGTTGACGATCGCGATCATCGTCATCATCTCCCTCCTCTTCCTCTTCGGACACCTGTCGCTGCACGCGACCTGATGTGCCCGTAGGACAGTGGCGATGACGATGACCCTCTGGTTGCACCCGGCTGGCACCTTCAGCTGGTCGTCGTTCAGCGTGCACCCGAGCACCGTCATCGGCATCGCTGCGTTAGGCGCGCTGTACGCCTGGCGCGCCCGCGCCGGCGAAGTGGACCCCGTTCCGCAGCCGGGCGCCGCGCCGCCCAGTGCACCCGACCCAACGCGCCGGCCCACGCATGGCCAGGTGCTCGCGTTCGTCCTCGGCCTGGCGACGTTGTTCCTCTCGCTCAACGGCCCGCTGCACGATCTGAGCGACGACTACCTGTTCAGCGCCCACATGGTGCAGCATCTCGTGCTCACCATGATCGTCACGCCGCTGTTGATCGCGGGAACACCGGGATGGATGCTGCGGCCGGCGCTGCGCAGCCGAAGCGTCGCGGCAGTCGCGCGACGCATCACGACGGGACCGGCAGCGTTCGGGATCTTCAACGTCACGATCGTCGTGTGGCATCTGCCGCCGCTCTACAACTATGCTCTCGTGCACCATCCGGTGCACATCGTGATGCACCTCTGTTTCCTCGTCGCGTCCACCATCATGTGGTGGCCGGTGATGAGCACGATGCCCGAGCTGCCGCCGCTCTCGTATCCGAAGCAGATGCTGTACTTGTTCCTGATGTCGCTGCCAATGACCGCCGTGGCGATGATCATCACGTACGCGAGCACGACGCTCTTCCCATCCTACGCAGCCGCACCTCGCGTGTGGGCGCTGTCGCCGCTCGAGGATCAGCGCCTGGGCGGCCTGATCATGTGGATCCCCGGCGGCTTCGTCTTCATTGGCGTCCTGTCCGTCGCATTTTTCAAATGGGTCCGCGAGTTCGAGCGCCAGGAAGCTACAGTCTGACAAACCGCGGACCAAGCGACAGGCGGACAGCGCGGACACACCGGACAAACCGCGGACCGCTACGCCTGTAGCGGTCCGCGGTTTGTCCGTGTGTCCGCGATTGTCCGCCTGTCGCTTTGTCCGCCTTTAGCCTCGCCTTTTGTCCGCCTTTAGTCTCGCCTTTAGTCTCGCCTTTAGTCCGCCTTTAGTCCGCCTGTCATTCACCTTCCATGGCGTGCGCGAATTCCTGACGCAACGCCGGATGCGTGCGGTACAGGTACGTTCCCATGAGGAGCGCCGCCAACACGTTCCCTGCCGCGATCTGATACCACGCGAGCGCGTGCATGCGCGTCTCCGCCATCGTCGCCGCCACACCATAGAAGCCCAGCTCGAAGATGATGAAGAGCAACGTGAACGTGACCAGGACCGACGGCTCGACTTCCGCGCGATGCACCACCCGCGATGCGATGAGGCCAGAGAACACAAACGCCGCGTAATGGAAGACCGTGTATATCGCGACGTGCAGTACCGCGCTGTCGGCCCCGGTGTTGCCGAAAACGCTGAACAGCGCCGCGCCTAACAGCTCCGGCGTGTAGAACACGCCGTGCCCGCTCACAACGTCCACCACCAGAAACCAGACCGCCACACCCGTCGCCGCAATCACCCCCGCCACCACTCCTTCGCGAACCGTATTGTGCGCTGCCGGCATGCCAACCTCCGCGTGTGCTCGTGACGGACTCAGCTTCGCCAGACCTGCCCGATCGTCCTGAATGTGCGACGCTATGCACAGAATGCCTAGACCATCCCCTAACGGAAGCCAGCGACGGCCTCGACAAATGCCTGCGCTCGTGCAACTATAAGGCATGACACGACATGCCTCTCTCCACCGGGCGGTGCTTGTCATACCTGCCGCCGCCCTCCTCATCGCGCTCGGCGCCTGCGGCTCAGGCAACTCGTCCGAATCCGCCGCCAACTGCCCCGCGATGGACGCGCCCGAATACACGAGCGCCGTCGACCAATACCTCCACGGTCTCGATCCCGAGCCACTCCGATTCCTCTTCTATTCATCGGGTGACTCGGCGCTTCCCGACGCTGTCCGCAGCGAGCTCGAGACGAAAGGACCAACGTACCTCTTCCCGAGCGATCCGGCGGGTCAGAAGAAGCAGCTCGAGAATCTCAAGGCGAAAAACGATGTCGTGACGCTGCTGTTGCTCTATGCAGGCATGGACACGACGAAAACCGGCTCCAGCATCGGATTCGCCGGCCGCTATCTCGACAAGGAGGACAGCGGCAAGGTGTCGCCGCCGAAGCGTATCCGGTTCGAGTGCCGCAACCACCAATGGCAGGTCGCGCCTGAAGGCGGCGCGCCGCCTGCGTCCAAGAGCGCGTGACCGCGACGATCCCGCGGGAGACCGTCGCTCCGTTAGGCGACGCGACGGCTCGTTCGCCGGTGGCGCGCCCCCAAGCGGCGCGGGAGCGGCTCGTCTCGCTCGACGTCTTCCGCGGGCTCACGATCGCCGGGATGCTGCTCGTCAACAATCCAGGCACGTGGAGCGCGATCTATCCGCCGCTCGAACACGCCGAGTGGAACGGCTGGACGCCAACGGATCTCATCTTCCCGTTCTTCCTCTTCATCGTCGGCATCACCACGCACCTGTCCCTCACCGGACGCCGGCGCCGCGGGGCCACCGACCGGCAGATCGTCACCCAGATCGTCAAGCGCGGCGCGATGATCGTGCTCGTCGGCCTGCTCCTCACCGGCCTGCCGTACCACGAGTTCGTCATCCACCTGCCGTTCGGCGCGCAGTTCGACTCGGTCACGCCGCACCTGGGGTTAGGCCACTGGCGGCTGACGGGCGTCCTCCAGCGCATCGGCGTCGCCTATCTGTGCGGCGCGCTCCTCACGCTGCGCACGTCGGTCAAACAGCAGGTGATGATCGTCGCTGCGCTGCTGTTAGGCTATTGGATGGCCATGACGCTCGTCCCGGTGCCCGGACAGAACGCGATCGGCGCCCTCTTGCTCAATACCAAGGACGGGACGCTCAGTGCATGGCTCGACCGCACCGTCTTCGGCGTCAACCACTTGTGGGTGGGTTCGCACACGTGGGATCCGGAGGGAATTCTGTCCACGATCCCGGCGATCGGCACCTGCATCCTCGGCGTGATCGCCGGAAAATGGATCGCGAGCGATCGGCCGCTCCTGGAGCGCATCGTCGCGCTGTTCAGCGTCGGGGCGATGCTCATGGTCGCCGGTCTCGTCTGGAATTGGGTCTTCCCGATCAACAAGAATCTGTGGACCAGCTCCTTCGTGCTGTTCACCGCAGGCATGGGCGCGGTCACGCTTGCCACGTGCATGTGGTTGATCGATGTCCGCCACGTCCGCTGGTGGACGTGGCCCTTCATCATCTTCGGGCTCAATCCTCTGGCAGCCTACGTCGCCGAAGGATTTTTCTCGCGGATCATCTACACGCTCGTGCGAGTGCCGTCGGGCGGGACGATGATCCCGCTCGAGACGGCGATGTACGACCACTGGTTCGCGTCCTGGCTTCCGCCCCGCAATGCGTCGTTGCTCTTCGCCATCTGCTACGTCTTGCTGTTCTTGGGACTCATGTGGGAGTTGTACCGGCGACGCATCGTGATCAAGTTGTAGCCGTTGGATTGTTGGGCACGTGACGAAGGATCAGAACCGCTCGTGAAGGAGTAGGTCCAACCGGCAGGCCACCTGCCCCGCTCGTTCCGTAGAAACACCGAAAATACGACCGACCAGCCGCCGCGGCCCAACGCACCCGCGACGCGGCGTCATCATTGCCATATGCCCAACGCATCATCGTCGATGAACCGAATCGCTCGCAGCCGGTCTGCGCTCGCCGCCGCCATCGCTGTTCTCGTGCTCGGCGTAGGCCGGGCGCGCGCACAGAGCGGTGCGAGTCCTGTGCTGGCGTCGACATCGGTGGCCGGCGCCGAAGCCGCGAGCGCGAGCCACTCCGCACGTGTGCGGCACCACCGCGTCCGCTCGACGCGAGCGGCGACGCTCCGCTACGAGAGCCCGGTCGGCGTTCCTGCGTTAGGCAATGACCTGGGCGCCATGCTCAATGCGCGCGTGCGCAGCGGACAGTGGGGAGCGCTCGTCATGTCGCTCACCCGTGGCGACACCCTCTATTCGTATCAGCCCGATGTCGAGCTGCAGCCCGCGTCCAACCTGAAGCTCTTCACCACCGCGTTGGCGCTCCAGGAGTACGGCGCCGACCACGAGTTCAGCACCGACGTCCTCCGCGCCGGAACCGTGAGCGCCGATGGCACGCTGCAGGGCGACCTGGTGCTGCGCGGCGACGGTGATCCGGGTATTTCCAAGCGCTACATCCAGGGCGGCGCGGCCGCGGCCATGGATGATCTCGCGAAAGCCGTTGTGGCAGCCGGAATCAAGCGCGTATCGGGCAGCTTCATCGCCGACGCGAGCGCGTTCGACCCGCAGCGCATCCCGGAAGGATGGAAGACCCGCTACCTGCAGTCGGGCTACGCCGCGCGCGTGTCGGCGCTGTCGTGCAACGAGAATCTCGCCACGGTCACCGTGGTACCCGGAACCGGCAAGCAGCCGGCGCATGTCTCGGTCGATCCCGCGACCGATCTTCCCCTCTCCGCGGACGTGCGCACGGTGGCCGGCCGTCGTGCACGGATCACGGCGCGCTCGCTGCCCAACGGAGGCATGGAAGTGCGCGGTTCAATCGGCGCGCACGCCGGCGTTCACAGCTATCAGGTGGTGGTGGAAGATCCGACGGCGTTCACGGCCGGCGCGTTCCGGCGAGCACTCGAAAATCGCGGCGTGCAGATAACGGGAGCAACGAAGTTCGCAACGACGCCAAACGACGCGATCAAGGTCGCCGGCCTCGCGTCGCCTCCGCTCTCGCACCTCATATCGGCCATGAACCGCGAGAGCATCAACCACTTCGCTGAGCTGCTGTTCCGCGACGCGGGCCGGAAGGCGGCCAGCGATGGCGTCGGCTCGGTGGAAACGGCGAACGCGCTGCTCCAGACCTTTCTCACCCACAAGGTCGGTGCGCCGGCCGGCGCCGTGGTGGTTGCCGACGGCAGCGGACTCTCCGTGCTCGACCGTGTGACGCCGCGTTCGCTCGTCGACTTGCTTGCGTACGCGAACACCGCGCCCTGGAGCGATGCGTTCCACGCGTCGCTGCCCGTCGCCGGCGAGTCGGAGCTGCTCAAGCGGCGGATGAAATACACGCCCGCACAGGGAAACCTGCACGCCAAGACCGGCA
>Ga0207695_10002698_pt1 | contig 25889 bp, 21 predicted proteins | sample KBSC54metaG_FD_184354 | JGI IMG/M metagenome (GOLD analysis project Ga0207695, IMG submission 184354) | Corn rhizosphere microbial communities from Kellogg Biological Station, Michigan, USA - KBS C5-4 metaG (SPAdes) (version 2) | ecosystem: Host-associated > Plants > Roots > Rhizosphere > Soil...
AAATAAGCCAAAGCCCGTTTTGTCCGGCCCGCATGAACCAATGAAAAACTATTAAAAAAGTACAAATAATTTACTGACCCATGTCTTTACCAAAAGAACCACGGCAGAAGATGATCAACATGATGTACCTGGTACTGACAGCCCTGCTAGCGCTGAACGTATCCGTGGAAGTGTTGAATGCCTTCAAAACCGTGAATCATAGTATCGAAAGATCCAATACCGTCATCACGGAAAAGAACGATCTTACTTATAAATCATTTGAAGCCAAGCTGGCCGATCCTCAGACGGCGAACATCGCCAAGATCTGGGCTCCCCCCGCGAACCAGGCTAAAAAGTTCTCCTCTGATATGACCACCTACCTGGAAGGTCTGAAGGAGAATCTGATCAACGAGTCTTCCCCCCAGATGAAAGACGGAAAGAGAGAATTCTCTGACGGTAATCTGGACGCCGCTACCCGTCTGTTCGACACCAAGGGCGAAGGAAAGACCCTGTATGAGAAGCTGAAAAAGTATCGTCTGGACCTGCTGAGCCTGATGGACCCTGCTCATTACGAAGGTCTGTCTGACAAGCAGAAGGCTGACCTCGCCGCCAAAAGGGACGAGTTCACCCACCGTCTGCCCATCGATACGCGTCTCCCCCCGTCCGAATCCGGCAACGCTCTTACGGGCGATAGCGCCAAAGACTGGACGGTCCGCTACTTCCACATGACCCCGACTATCGCGGCTCTGACCATCCTCAGCAAATTCCAGAGCGATGTGAAGAACTCCGAATCCCAGGTCATCGACTACCTGCACAGCCAGGTAGGTGAAGTAAAGGTCGTATTCGACAAGTTCGAGCCCCTGGTTGGTACAAATGCTACCTACCTGATGCCGGGTGATGAACTCGAAGTAACAGCAGGTATCGGTGCATTCAGCGCTGCTGCTAAACCCAAGGTATACATCAACGGTGCCGCTCAGCCTCTCAACGAGGAAGGTACTGCCGATTGGAAGACCAAGGTCAGCAACACCGGCACTGTCAACGTCAAGATCGAATATACAAAGCCTGATGGTAGCACCGGCACCATCGACAAGGCTGTAAAATACACAGTAGGTCAGCCCTCCGGCGCCTCTGTCTTCCTCGAGAAGATGAACGTACTGTACATCAAGGAAGACAACCCGGTCAAGATCTCCGGCGGTAGCGTAGGCCGTGAGAAAGTTCACGTATCCTTCGACAAGGGTGAGATCACCAACACTGGCGGCGACGACTACGTTGTCGTTCCGACCTCTCCCGGCGAAGGCACCATCACGGTGAATGCAGCTGGCAAGATCACCACCTTCAAGATGCGCGTTAAATACCTGCCCGATCCGACAGGCTTCATCGGTACGCACAAAGGTGGCGCTATCTCCTCTGCAGAGTTCAAGGCTATCGGCGGTCTGCTCGCCCGTCTTGATAACTCCGAGTTCCAGTCTGCATTCGTGGTCCAAAGCTACAAGCTGGCTGCTCTGGGTGGCGCGATCTCTTCCTACGTCGAGGCTTCCAACAGCGGTCCCCGCTGGCACGATCAGGCAGCATCGATCGTAGCAAAGGCTACTCCCGGAACGAATATCTTCTTTGATAACGTTCAGGTAAAAGGTAAGGACGGTAAGGTCCGTGAACTGCCTCCAATGGTGTTCAACCTGAAATAAAATATATCCGATATGTCCGCACTAAAAATGCGGACATATCTTTCTGAAAATTTTTATAAACAAGAGAGATGAAAAAGCAGCTTATCAGATTATGTCTTCTGGCGATGGTCTTCTCCTGTATCTCAGGAGCAGCGGATGCGCAGGCCAAGAAGCGTACGGCAAAAAAGAAACCTGCGGCGACTTCCAAGAAGAAGGCGACGACCAAGACCCAGGACGCGGCAAGTCAGGTCGTGGCTCCCGTAAAGGATACCGCCAAGCCGGCCCAGGTGCTGACAGCGGATATCAAGCTGGATACGCCCCGCCGGTCGCTGCGCAACGATGCTATCATCGAGCGTAATCTGGTAAAGGATCGTACTCCCCTGACCTACGAGCACATCCGCGAGGATGACGCCGTCTACCGTCAGCGCGTTTGGCAGGAGATCGAAGTTCACGAAAAGATGAACCTTCCCTTCAACTACAAGGCGACAGAAGACAACGGCAACCAGCGTTTCATTTACATCCTGCTGAACTGCATCAAGAGCGGCCAGACCACGGCATTCGAAGATGACCGGTTCTCCACTCCGATGACCTTCACGCAGATCGCGAGCAATACAGTCGCTCCTCCGCACAACATCTCGATCCCCGATCCGGTGGCCGACCCCGATGGCTCCAAAGGCCTGACCAAGGACACCCTGATCCAGGAAGAGTTCGACCCGGAATCCATCGAGCGCTATCAGATCAAGGAAGAGTGGGTGTTTGACAAGGAATCTTCACGGCTGCACGTCCGCATCCTTGGTATCGCCCCCGAAAAGGCGGTCAAGAATGCCGACGGTACACTTCGCGGTGTCGTTCCCATCTTCTGGGTTTACTATCCCGATCTTCGTCCCATCCTGGCTAAATATGAAGCCTACAACGGCAAGAACTTCGGCGCCCGCATGAGCTGGGAAGAGCTGTTCGAAAGCCGCATGTTCGCGAGCCGGATCATCAAGTCGACCATCGACAACCCCGGAGATAACTATATCGCCGGCTACATCAAGGACGACATCCTCCGTCTGTTGGAAGGCGAAAATATCAAAGAAAAGATCTTCAATTACGAGCAGGATCTCTGGTCGTACTAAGATCAACACATAATTCAAAAAAGGGCGCTGTCGACAGACGGCGCCCTTTTTTATGTGCGCCCGGCATGGGTGCAGACTTGGAGGTGGAAGTCCTCTATGGGCCCTGATAGTGGGAACCATTAGCTAAAGGCAAGGGTGTCCACCGTGAGGTGGAATCTGAAGGAAGCTGGCGGCAAATTCCCGGTCCGACGAACAGAAACCACATAGGGTGCAACGGATGGCAGAGATGCCAAAGAGGGCTGGACAGAAGTCAGCATTGATGGTAGTACCCGCATCCAAGCAGCGGGGAAGGGTCAAACGTCAGAAGGCGGAGGAGTAGTTCTGAAACCGGGGACGATGCAAGGAAAGCAGAAAACCCATCAGCAGATGGGGCCGGTCGGCCAGAGACAGGCTGGAAGCCGAGGGCAGCCGGGAGCGCTGAGCATCGTGCCTGAAAGAAGGAACCGGACTCCGTCAGGTTAATAAGTAACTATAAATTAATTAGTTATTGCAAAATATTTTTTTTAAAAATACCCAAAAGCGGGTATTGCTGTATAGAATTCTTTTACTACTTTTACAATGGTTTTTCATAGGATATTGGATTTTAAAAACGGGGCTGGATGTCTATCCGGGCCCCTTTTTTTTGCCCTCACCTCAAGCCTCCCATGGCGTTTTCCATTGACAATTATTGACTTATTTAGCGTTTCGCGCCCGTTTTTTCGGCCCGGCGATACTCTATTTCGGAGTATTTCCCGAGCGGGAAGGGGCCGTTTTATGCCTGTTTCGGCGGAGATTTGAGCCGCGGGGAGCGACCCTCGGAAGATCATTAACGGCTCAACGGTGAGCGTAAAACACCGGTTTATGACGATGCCGCGTCATCGGGAAGATTGCAATACATCATGATGCTGCATCGTCGGCCGGTGGCTGCGAAGGAGGCGCCGGCGCAAAATGATCAAAGATCAGCTTTGCCTTTGCAGACCCCACAGCGGCCGTCAATTCCTCCAGGCTAAGCTGGCGTATCTTGTTGATCGAGCGAAATTCTTTCAACAGCTGATCGGCCGTCCTCCTTCCAATCCCCTCTATCTTCTCCAGCTCGTTCGTAAACGTCCCTTTGCTCCTCTTCTGCCTATGGAAAGTGATCCCGAACCTATGCACCTCATCGCGGATGCGGCGCACCAGATGAAGACTATCGCTGTTATAAGGCAGCTTGATGGATTCGGTATCACCAGGGAAGAAGATCTCCTCTTCATTCTTGGCGAGACCCACGACGGTCATCATGCCCGTGAGCCCAAGGTCGGTGATGCTTTCCATCGCCGCGCTCAGCTGGCCTTTGCCACCGTCGATGATCACCAGCTGCGGCAATGACTGCTGTTCGTCCATCAGTCGCCGATAGCGGCGGTGCACCACTTCCTTCATGGTGGCGAAGTCGTTGATGCCCACTACCGTCCTTACATTAAAGTGGCGATAGTCCTTTTTACTCTCCACACCGTCGCGGAAACAGACCATTGCCGATACGGGATAGCTGCCCTGGAAGTTGGAGTTATCGAAACATTCGATATGTACCGGAAGCTCGGCCAGCTGCAGGTCTTCCATCAGTTGATAGAGCACCTGCTTGCGTTCGTCGAGCGTCTTCCCCTCCAGCTGTAGTATCTTCTTCTTCCGCAGCTCTTCCCGGAAATAGCCAACGTTCTTCTCCGAGAGTTCGAGCAGCTTCTTCTTGTCCCCTCCCTTCGGTATCGTTTGTGTCACGCCTTCTTCCGGAAAGTCGATATTAAAAGGCAGTATCAGCTCCTTCGACATGCTGTTGAACGTCTCGCGCAGCTGTGCCACCGTAAACGCCAGCACTTCTTCGTCGGACTCTTCCATATGGGTCTCCACCTGTGTCGTATGTGTCTGCACGATAGTGCCCGTCTCGATCATAAGATAGTTGACATAGGCCAGGTCGCCGTCGCGGGCGATCGAGAAGACGTCGGCATTGCTGAGATGCCTGCTGACGATGACAGACCGGGCCTCATAGCTCTCGAGATGCAGCAGCTTCTTGCGCAGCTGTTCGGCCTTTTCGAAGTCGAGCTTCTCGGCGAGGTCCCGCATTTCTTTCTTGAATGTCTGCATCAGCGGGCCTAAGTTCCCTTTCAGAATGTTCTTCAGCTGCAGGAGTCCTTCCTGGTAGTCTTCGCGGGTCTGCAGCCCTTCGCAGGGGCCCTTGCAGTTGCCGAGATGATATTCGAGACAGACCTTGTACTTGCCTTTTTTTATCTGTGCGTCGGAGAGATTGAGCTGGCAGGTCCTCAGCTGGATATTGCTTTTTACGAGGTCGAGCAGCTCACGGACCCGCCCCACCGAAGTGAAGGGGCCCAGGTATTCCGAGCCATCGTTGATCTTGCGGCGCGTCAGAAAAACGCGGGGAAAGGGTTCGTTCTTGATGACAATAAAAGGATAGCTCTTGTCGTCCTTCAGGTTGATATTGAACTTCGGCTGAAATTGTTTGATCAGCGAATTTTCCAGCAGGAACGCGTCCTGTTCGGAGTTCACGATCGTGAACTCGATCCGGCGGATGCGCTGTACGAGCTCGTAGGTCTTGTAGCTGGTAAAGGTCCTGGAGAAATAGGAGCTCACCCGTTTGCGAAGGCTTTTTGCTTTTCCTACGTATACGAGCTCGTCCTTTTCGTCGAAATATTTGTAGATGCCCGGACTAAGCGGGATAGTGTGGGCGATCTGGCTGAATTGTTCTGCTGTCATGTTTCTTCGTCTTCTGTTCGTCTTCTATTCCTCGTCTTCGCCCCAGACCACTTTGAGCAGCTGCTCACTGGAGGGCTTGCCCTTGAGGGTAGTCCGGGTGGCTATCTGAAAGCTTTTCCCGGCGCGCCAGAACATCTTTTGAGTGATCAGACTGTCCCCGGAGCTGTAATTCTTTTCGAGGTAGATGCTTTTTACCTGTTGCGATCCGTTGTGCGGGATCGTCAGTACGTCTACGCGTTTCAGGGGGAGCTCTGCCACTGCCGTTGAATAGGTAAAAGTGACGGATTGTGTCGACTTGTCCATGAACGAGCTTTCCGTGAAGTCCTTTTCAAATCGGCCGTCGTGCAGCTCCTGGGGAAGGAATTGTTTGGCCAGCGTATTGAATTCCGGTACCTGAATGAATGCAGAGTCCGTCCTGCTGTTGATGGTCGTGTACTTCTTTAAGGCCAGGGGGACGGAGTCGACGTGCAGGATCTCCGTCTCCAGGTATTCGGCTACCGGGAAGAAAGTATTGGCCGTGTCGTTCGGGGGTATTGAATCCCTGGTGGCGGGTGGAGTCTGCTTTCCGGGGTTTTTACAAGAGACGATGGTCAGGCCCAGGATCAGGGAGAGCGCAATGAGATATTTCATTCGGCAAAATTACGGGGAAAATCCGAGCCGCGACTAAGGCAGATCCTTCACGATACCGAGCTTAAACCCATACCCTTTCAGGTTTTCGGTGAGGGGGTACTGGTTGTTGTAGGTGGAGAGCAGCTGGTATCGGAACTCCGGGCCTGCCTGCAGACGGATGCCGTCCAATTTGTAGGTCATGAACGCTTCGACCCCACCGTTGATGTTCCAGCGCCTGAACAGGGTCGGCGCTTTCAGATAATTCTGGTAGTCTGAGCTGAGCATGTAAGAGTTCGTATTGAGCAGATAGCTTGGCTGTATGGTAGCGCCGATATTCAGCTGTAGTCTTTCGTTGCCGAGGACCCTCAGCTCAAAGCCAATAGGAGCGGACAGCTGGTAGTAGTCGTTGCTGAAGGAGACCTGTGTTCTGCCGCCGAAGTTCCCCATTCTTGTAAGGCTGGTAAGAGAGTCCATGACATAACCATAATACGAGCTGAGCGTGATGGTGGCAGGCTGCGCGTCGTTGGTGGTGTAGGCCTTGATCATGTAGCGGCTGAAATTGAACTGCAGTCCACCCTTGATGGAAAGGTTGCGGGTCACGCGGTAAAGGACGCTGCCGCCGACCTCGAAGCCCAGTGCGGGTGAGTGATCGACATAGCGTTGTACGTCACCGGGATGCGCCAGGGCATTGGGACCGTTGAACTTGCTGAGACCGTAGTCCCCGCCCGACAACGAACGGTAATTGACAGTGGGCGCCAGGGTCAGCTGCAGATAGGTTCTGGGCTGGCGCTGGGAGACCGCCAAAGTATAAAGAGCATAATCGTGAAGCCAGTTGATGCGGGCGCGGTCCTCGGATTCTGCGATGGCGGTAGCCGATGCTTTGCTGGCAGAGGATGCCGAGTCGACCAGCCGGCCTTTTGCCAGCGAGCCGCCGCCGCCTCTGATATGGGCCAGGTCGCGTCCCTGGTGATTATAGCGGGCCTGCGTTCCTTTTGCGCCCAGGGATTCCAGGACGCTCTGGGCGGTGAGGCCATCGGTCTCTTCAGTCGTTTCGCCGGTCACGCCGCGTTGCTCGGATTCAGACGAGCTGTGGGTGAGGCGGCCTGCTACTGCGTCGGGTGTGCCGGCTGTAGAAGTGATGGCGGTTCTGGCGGCGATGACGGGCAGCGCCGGGGCATGGTCAGGCAGCGCTACGGCATGGCTCAGAAATTCGGAAAGATCAGGCTGGCTGATGACCAGATTGCTGAGCGTTATAGTAATTCCTTTTGGGGATTGGTTGTCTTCTTCACCGGTAGCGTCATTGGAGCCGTTGTAGTGGTGGGCGGCCGGTGTCGTATTACCAGGAGCGTGGAGGGCGGCGAGCGCCGGATGGCGATGAGTTGCGGAGGGCAATGCGAGCCTCGATAGGGCTGCTCCAGAATCGCTGGCCGCAAGACCTTTCGTAGCTAATACGGGATGAGCAGAGGGGGCTATCAATTCCCTGCCGGCGAAAAAGAGGATCCCTCCAACCAGCAGGGCCATACTTCCAATGAACCACTTTCTTTTAGTGTGTAATGATCCGTGAACCCCTTTCCATACTTTTTCAGAAGGGTACATTTTGTATTGCTCTGTCTTTTCCCTGATCAGCTGCTCAAAATCGTCACTATAGAAGTTGCTCTCCTTCATTTGTCAATCAGTTTTAGGGATGTTTTCATGGATTTGGATTCAGTTATCGGATTGCGACGAGCCATTCGGACTTCTCTCGTGGTTTTGGTAGTATTTTCTTCTTGATCAGGATATCTTCCAGCATTTGTTTGGCCCGGGTGTATTGCGAACGGCTGGTGCTCTCTTCGATGTCCAGCATGTCGGCAATTTCTTTATGTGAATAGCCTTCTATCGCGTACAGGTTGAGGACGGTCCGATAGCCGATAGGCAGTAGCCGGATACACTCAACTACCTGTTTGGCCTGCACGATGGAAGGGACACTCTCTTCACGAACCTGGACGCCGTGTGCATGTACGATATCCAGGCTCTCGTTGAATCGTTTGTTTTTTTTGAGGTTGTTGATACAGGTGTGAACAATAATCCGCCTGATCCAGCCCTCAAAAGCACCCTTGTTCTGAAAGGTGTGCATCTGGGAGAATACTTTTATAAATCCCTCCTGTAGCATATCCTCAGCATCTTCCCGGTTGTGGGCGAACCGATAGCAGACGGCCAGCATCTTTGGGCTGTACCTGTTGTACAGCTCCCGCTGGGCAGCCGACTCATTTTTTAAACAGCCTTGTAGGATGGCTTCTTCGGTCATACAATAACCGTAATTGGTTGCCCTGTAATTTAGACAATTTTAACGAGGTAAAGCTGCATATGCTAAAAAAAAGAAGGAGTACGCCCACCGGTAAAAATATGTGCCGGAGATACACTTAGTTAAAAATTAGTGATCTCCGGCAAAGCCCTAATAATTGAGTACTTCGTCATCCAACGCCGTTGGATGACTCGTCCGGGGACTTCGCTGTGCTCGTCCCCAGACGAGGCCCTTCCAGGGCCTCAGATGGCCGTACTCCTAATATTTTGGGGGTTACCCTGGGGACTTTCCGAAGATATTCTCCGGGTGCTCCGGGGCCGCCGGGACCCGGTTTCCGGGGCTAGACCAGCACGTTGCCCGTCATCTCTTTTGGTATCTCTAACCCCATCATTGTCAGAATGGTAGGAGCGAGATCGCCCAATTTCCCGGGGCGGATCCCACCCTTGAAGTCCTTGTCGATGATAAAGAAAGGGACCGGATTCATGGTATGCGCCGTATTGGGGCTGCCGTCGCCGTTGACCATATAGTCGGCGTTGCCGTGGTCTGCCGTCAGAAATACCGTATAACCGTTGTCCAGCGCTGCTTCTACGACGCGGCGGACACACTGGTCGACCGTTTCGGCGGCCTTGATGGCTGCTTCCCAGACACCCGTATGGCCGACCATATCGGCGTTGGCATAGTTGAGGCAGATGAAGTCGGCCGTCTTGTTCTGTATCTCGGGGACGATCGCGTCGGTGAGCTCGATCGCGCTCATCTCGGGTTTCAGGTCATAGGTAGCGACCTTGGGTGACGGCACCATGATCCTGTTCTCCCCGGTAAAGGGGGTCTCGCGGCCACCACTGAAGAAAAAGCTGACGTGCGGATATTTTTCTGTTTCCGCGATGCGTATCTGCTTTAGCCCTTTGCCGGAGATGATCTCGCCTAAAGTATTTTTCAGGTCGTCATTCTCGAAGATGACGTGGACGCCCCTGAACTTTGCGTCGTACTGGGTCATCGTCGTGTAGTTGAGAGAGAGCTTCTTCATCCCTTGCTCGGGAATGTCTGTCTGGGTCAGGACCTCTGTGATCTCGCGGCAACGGTCCGTACGGAAGTTGAAACAGATAGCGTAGTCTCCATCCTTTATCGTAGCCAGAGGCTGCTGGTCCGATCCGATGACGACGGTCGGCTTGATGAACTCGTCGGTCACTCCTGCGGCGTACGAGGATTCAATAGCGGCCAGGGCATCTGTGGCTTTGGGGCCCGCGCCGTTGACGAGGGCGTCATAGGCGAGCTTTACGCGCTCCCAACGTTTGTCCCTGTCCATTGCATAGTACCGGCCGCTTACGGTGGCGATCTTGCCGGTGGTGGCGTTGAGGTGCTGCTGGAGGTCTTTGACATAGCCCAGACCGCTCCTGGGGTCGGTATCGCGGCCGTCGGTAAAGGCGTGGATAAAGACATTGGTGAGGCCTTCTTTCAGACAGGTGTCAACGATGGCCTTCAGGTGACTGGTATGGGAGTGTACGCCGCCATCGCTGACCAGGCCCAGCAGGTGGAGGGGCTTGCCCTCTTTATGGGCGCCGCGGATAGCTGCCAGTAGAGTCTCATTTTTAGCAAATGAGCCATCGCGGATGGCTACATTGATGCGTTGCAGCTCCTGGTTGACGATCCTCCCTGCCCCGAGGTTCAGGTGACCTACTTCTGAATTGCCCATCTGGCCTTCCGGCAGGCCTACATCCTCGCCGTAAGTAACGAGTGTCGTATTAGGATACCGGGCATACAGCGAACTGACGAAGGGGACCCGGGCGTTCTGGATGGCGTCTGAAGAGGCTTGCTGTCCAAGGCCCCATCCATCCATGATGACCAGAATTACTTTTTTTGCATTTGGCATAAAAGACTGCTTTTTTACTTGATTCCTGACGCGGTAAAGGTCGAGGTTGATTCTTAACGCGGCAAAGGTAGGGGCTAAATCCCGGGAAAGGACGGTCCTTAGCACTAATATGCCCTTTTAGTGGAATTTTTAGCCATTCCGACAGTTTGGCATATAATTGGTATTAAGCAGGGCGACTAATATTCTATTAATATGAAAAGCATACTTGGGTTGGCGGTCCTTACGTTATCGTTGGTCCTGGTTTCCTTCCGCCCTCTGTATACGCTTGACGAAATCACCTATGCCATCCGCGCGGGCAATGCTGGCCAGCTCAGCCAGTTCCTGGACAACAGGGTAGATATATCTCTTCCGGAAAAAAGCGACAGCTATAGCAAGATACAGGCTGAAATGATCATCCGCGATTTCTTCAGCACCAATGGCGTAAGAAATTTCCTGGTCAAACGCAGGGGTACGAACGGCGGTTCTGAATTCTGTATGGGCGTTCTCGAAACGCGCAACGGGGACTACCGGACTACCTTCTTTATCAAACAAAAAGGCGATAAACAATATTTACAGGAGCTAAGGTTCCAGAATAACCAATAGAGGACTTCCTATTAGCAAAAGTGGACTACGGGCCCGGCAATACGCTGCCGGGCCCTTATTTTTTGTAGCTTTGCCCCATGCCTAATTTCTTTGACGAGCAACTGCAGCTACTTGTCCAAAACGCGTTGAAAGAAGATGTCGGCGACGGAGACCACTCTACGCTGGCCTGCATTCCGCCCGAAGCCCGCGGCAAAGCCGTTCTGCATATCAAGCAGGACGGGATACTGGCGGGGATGGAGATAGCCGAAAAGATACTGAAGATGAAAGAGCCCGGCTCGAAGTTCACGGCCTACAAACAGGACGGCGACATCATGCGGGACGGTGAAGAGGCCTTCGTCGCTGAGGCGACCGTCCACACCATTCTGCAGTGCGAACGGCTTATCCTCAACTGTATGCAGCGGATGAGCGGGATCGCGACGCTTACACGTCAATACGTCGACAAGCTCCAGAAGTATAAGACCCGGGTGCTGGACACGCGCAAGACCACGCCCGGTTTCCGTCTCCTCGAGAAGGACGCGGTGCGCATCGGAGGGGGTATCAACCATCGTATGGGCCTTTACGATATGATCATGCTGAAGGATAATCATATCGACTATGCAGGCAGCCTAGAGGCCGCGATCGAAAAGGCCAGCGTATATCGCCGGACGCACAAGCCCCAGCTGAAGATCGAGGTCGAGACGCGCAATCTGGATGAAGTTAGAAGGGTGCTGACGGTAGGCAAGGTCGACAGGATCATGCTGGACAATTTTACCCCGCGTCAGCTGGCCGAGGCGTTATCTCTTATTGGAGAACGGTTTGAGACGGAAGCCAGCGGAGGCATCAATCTTAACAATATCGAGGACTACGCCCGCACAGGCGTAGACTATATCAGCGTCGGAGCGCTTATCCACCAGGCCCGCAGCCTGGACATGAGCCTGAAGGCGGTAATCTACAAATAGTATGAGCAAGAAGAAAACAGGTTCCAGCGGGATCGTCTATTCTACTGATCCCGAATTCCGGATGGAAGACGATGCTCCGGCCGAAGAGACACTGCCCGCCAAACAACAGCGGCTGCGGGTCAGGCTGGACACCCGTCAGCGTGCAGGCAAGGCCGTTACCCTTGTAGAGGGCTTTGCCGGTAAGAAGGAAGACCTGGAAGACCTGGGAAAGAAATTGAAGACCCATTGCGGAACGGGTGGCTCGGCAAAGGACGGGGAGATCATCGTCCAGGGTGACCAGCGGGACAAGATAACCCAGTGGCTGCTGAACAATGGCTACTCTTCGACCAAACGCATTTGATGTTCTCCCTTTATATCATTCTTTGTATCGCTTGCGCCATTGTCACGCTGGTCTCGTTCTTTCTTTATGTCCGGGCGAGGATGGCGAACAGGGTGACAGAGGAAAAGCGCTACCTGTCCATCCACTATATCAGCCTTTTTCTCTTCGTCCTGTTTGGCGTATTGATCCTCATCCATCTTTCGGATAGCATCAGCAGGGGGACGTCTTATTCCTGAGCATGCTTGTTCGTGGCCTCCGCCTCCGGCTCGGCTCACACCTGGACCTCACTCGCCGGGCCCGATTTACTCCTGCGATCTCAGGAACGTTCGGACCGCGCGGGTCTTCGGGCCTTTTACCACCAGGAAATAAGTGCCCGCCGGCAGGCTGCCCGTGTTGATGGCCTGGTTCCAGTAAGCGGCCTGCTTGTCGAAGGACCAGTTGCGCAGCGTCCTGCCTGACGCATCCGTGATGCTGACTTCCAGCGGCCCGAGGTCTGCGTTGGTCATTTCGAGGTAGACGAGACCCGATGACGGATTGGGTTTCAGATGCAGCGATGCCTGCGCGGCGCCCGGGAAGCTTACGTTCATAGTATCCGAGTAGCTGGTCTTGCCGTCAGTGGACACCTGCAAAAGACGGTAATAGCTGGAGCCCATCACCGGGGCCGGATCCTCGTACGCGTAGGAATGCGGGGCATTCGCCGCCGCCGTCGTATCGATATTGACGAAGGTGATCCCGTCGGAAGAACGCTGAACGATAAAATACTTGTTATTCTGTTCCAGTACTGTCGACCAGTTGACCGTTACGCCTTTTCCGTCGGGCGCGGCAGTATAAGGCCCCCAGACCACGGACGAAGTTATCGGCGGAAGTGGTGTTGTATCTACCGGAGTACCCTGATCGACGACAACGCTGTCGCCTACCCGCCGGTACTGCAGCATCCACTGATAGACGTTGAGCTTTGAGATGCTGTCGGTGATACCCACCACGCCGGGCGCGCCATAGGTCTGCAGCCATCCGTAGTGACCCGCCGCATTGAATATGGTCTCTATCGGTGCGGGGCTGGCGTGCAGGCTGTCGAGGTTGTGGATATAGCCGATCGTATAGCCGTAGGGACCGGTATTGTCTCCGGAGTTGACCGTCAGCCATACCGGCAGATGGGCGGCGGCGATCTCTTTGGCCCGGTCCGGGGCGTTATAGGACGCGATCGCGCAGCCAAGCAGGCTCGCCAGCCTCCTTCCATAGAGCTTGGCGGACTGTCCCGGATATTCGATGGCGATCCCCCCGCCCATGCTAAGCCCGGTGATGGATATTTTGGAGGAGTCGACCCGGTAGTGGCCGATCGCGTAGTTGATGACGTCATCAATCATGACCTGTTCCGGCCCGTTCTGGCTGGGCTGCTGAGTCATCTGCGGGGCCATTACGATGAATTCATAGCTCTTTCCGTTGACGACCACGGGGTCGGGGAAATGGGCATCGACGTTGTGGTTGATCTGCTGGTCGATCTGCATGGGCGGTCCACCCCTCAGCACGATGGGCAGATGCGCCGCGCTGCCGTCGCCGATCTCGCCCTCGCCATGTATAAATATCAGCAGGGGATAGTTCTTGCCGCTGGTGCTATAGTTCGCGGGCAGCGATATATAATAACCATGGATCCAGGTGTCGATCGTTGTGCTGGGGACAGCAGTCAGCGTCCGTTTTGCCTGGGCAAAAAGAAGGGCGGGCATCAGGATAGAGAAAACCAGCCAAAGAACTGCCCGGCAGAATTTGTACAATTCATGCATGCTATTGTGTTTTAGATCAATGGAGCCGGAATCAGATTTTAGCTGAAACATGGTGGTCCTGGATCGGACCGGTGAGTAAAGCATAATATGCGAATTTTATGCCAAACGGTCTCACCGATCGCACGTCGGCGTCTCCCTATTCCCCGGTCTTCATAAACACACGCGTCGTGCGGGTCTTCGATCCCTTCACGGTCAGGTAATAGGTGCCCGCGGGCAGACTTCCGGTGTTGATCGCCTGTGACCAGTACGGGGTCTGTTTGTCAAAAGACCACTTGAGCAGTGTCCTGCCGGATGCGTCCGAGAGGCTTAGCTCCAGCCGCCCCAGATCGGCATTCATCATTTCGAGGTAGAGCAGACCCGCCGTGGGGTTGGGTTTCAGCGATAGCTGCTGCGTGGTGGAAGAGCTGATGCTCATGACGCCCGAGTAGTCGGTCCTGCCGTCGAGGTCTACCTGCATCACCCGGTAATAGCTGGTGCCCGTCAGCGGAGCCTCGTCTACATAAGCATAAACGTGAGGAGCGTTGGCTGCGGCCGTCGTATCGAGATTGGCGAAGTACTTTCCGTCGGCGGAGCGCTGGACGATGAAATACCGGTTATTTTGTTCCAGCAGAGTGGACCAGCTTACGGTCACGGACCCGCCGTTCAGCAGGGCGTCATACGGTCCCCAGGTCACGGGAAGGGGACTCGACCCGGCGTCGACCTGGACATTGCTTCCCACGCGCTTGTACTGGGCCATCCACTGGTAGACATTGAGACCGGTGCTATTGGTTATCCCCGGATGTGTGCCGCTGCCGTCTGTCGGCGCGCCATAGGTATCCACCCAGCCACCGTGGCCGCTGGCGTTAAATATGGTCTCTATCGGCGCGGGAGTGGCGTTCAGCGCATTCAGCTGGTTGATATATCCGATCGTATAGGAGTAAGGGCCAGTAGGGTCGCCTGAGTTGACCGTCAGCCATACCGGCAGATGAGCGGCAGCGATCTCATTGGTGCGGTCCGTGGCGTTAAAGGAGGATACCGCGACCCCCAGCAGGCTGGCCAGCTTGTCTCCGTACAGCGTGGCTGACTGTCCGGGGTATTCGATGGCTATTCCGCCGCCCATGCTGAGTCCTGTGAGGGATATCTTGGATGCGTCGACCCGCCAGTGGCTGCTTGCATAGTTGATGATATCGTCCACCATGGCCTGTTCCGGCCCGTTCTGGCCCGGCTGTGTGGCGATCTGCGGGGCGATCACGATAAATTCATAGCTGTTGCCGTTCACGACCACGGGGTCGGGAAAATGCGCGTCGACGTTATTGTTCACCTGCGAGTTGATCTGCATGGGAGGACCGTTGCGCAATACGGCAGGCAGCTGCGACGCGCTGCCGTCCCCGACCTCACCGATGCCGTGCAGGAATATCAATAAGGGATAACTCTTGCTGCCGGTGCCATAGCTGGCGGGCAGAGATACGTAGAAGCCGTTGATGTAGGCGTCGATCGGTGTGTTGGGAAAAGCTGTCAACGTTCGTTTTGATTGGGCAAAAAGGAGAAAGGGCGCCGGGATAAAGAGGACCAGGCAAAACAGTGCCCGGCCGATTTTGTACAATTCGCGCATGTTCGATCTTTTTTGATTTAGTTGGGGCTTAGAAAATAGGAGTGGACGCGCAATTAGTGCGTCATACGTTTTCCATTAATGAGAGGGACGGAGAAGGGTCGAATACTTTATGGGAAACAGATTGGTCAGGCACTGACCGGTAAGCAGGTAAGTTCTACTAATTCCATGCCAAAGAATAAAGTGTAAGGACCGGCGGCAGGCGCCGCCGGTCGCGACCGGGGATATTATTGTCCCTGCGCCAGCGAGTAGGCTTTTTTGTTACCCCACATATTCAGCAGCTCGGAAGAGCAGATCTTGAAGTCCCCGCTAAGGCTGACGTAGAGACCGAGCACGTCCTGCTGGTTGAGCGGGCTGCCGTCGATGCTCTCAAAACGTACATTGTACTGGTTGACCAGGTTGGTATAGACCGAGCCCGTGGGCCATACCTGTGTGCCGCGGTTGCTGATGTTGATGAGGTTGAACTTGACCCCCGCGTGGCGCTGGCATTTTCTGGCGATATACTCGGGCTGTTCCGGACTTTCGATGAACAGGTCAACACCGACGATGAATTCATTCTGGGTCTCTTCGGAAACCATCATTTCGTTGCGGGACAGCTTGAACTCCGTCGTGGTGACAGGCATGTTCGGCAGCAGCTGCTTGGCCATATGCTGGGGTGTCTTGCCGAAATTGGCGATGATCGCGCCTGCGAAGGCGGTAGTGTTCAGCGACGGCGTGCTCTTGTCGCCGAAGTCGCCTGTGTGAACCCCTTGCTCGAGCGTATACAGCAGGGCGTTCTCGATGATAGCGGCGTTCTCCATGAGACCCAGGTGACGCAGCATCGAGATCCCGCTGAGCAGCAGCGCCGTCGGGTTGGCGATATTCTTGCCCGCGATATCGGGGGCAGTGCCGTGGACGGCTTCGAAGATGGAGATATGATCGCCGATATTGGCAGACGGCGCGAAGCCGAGACCTCCGACGAGGCCGGCACAGAGGTCGGAGATGATATCGCCCTGGAGATTGGTCAGCACTACCACGTCGAATTCCTGGGGTCTTACCACCAGTTTCATCGCCAGGTCGTCGACGATGATGTCGTCGGCTTTCAGCTCAGGGTATTCCTTCGCCACCTCCTGGAAACACTCGAGGAAGAGACCGTCCGTCAGCTTCATGATATTTGCCTTGTGTCCGCAGGTGATCCGGCGGGCGCCATTCTTCTTCGCCATTTCGAAGGCGTATTTAATCACCTGCAGGCTGCCCGGCCGGGTGATGAAACGGCGGCTCAGGGCTACGTCCTGGGTAAGCATATGTTCGATGCCACCGTAGGTGTCTTCGATATTCTCGCGGACTATCGTGATGTCGATGGGGATGCCTGCACGGGAAAAGACGGTGTCGACGCCATGGAGAGTCTGGAAAACCCGTTTGTTCGCATAGGTGTTCCAGGTCTTACGCGCCGTAACGTTCACGCTCTTTACTCCCTTTCCCTTCGGGGTCTCCATGGGACCCTTGAACAGTATCCCCAGCTCTTCTATCGTGTGTTTGGCCTCCGGCGTCATGCCGTTGGAGAAGCCTTTGTCGAATACCCATTTCCCCATCTCCACGATTTCGTACTCCAGGGGTACTTTTCCTGCCTGGAAAATGCCGAGCACTGCGTCCATTAGCTCCGGGCCTATTCCGTCTCCTTTTGCAACTGCGATCTTCATATGTTAAATTTTAATATTTGTACCCGTGTATGTAACTCTCAGAAGCAGTAGGGATTGTTGCTAAAACTTGCAAAACTGCAACGGCGGTTCGGATGCAAATTTATGGTAACAATTTGTGCCTATTTTGATTAACTTTAGAAAAAATTGGTTAGATGGCAAATAAGATCTCCGAAGGAATGGAAGTGAGTGTAGAGACCTTCTACCAGCCGGATTATTCGAACCCGGTTTCCGGTGAGTATATGTTTGCCTATCGCATCACCATCGAAAATCACAACAATTTTTCTGTAAAGCTTCACCGCCGTCACTGGCATATCTTCGACAGCAATGGCAGCTACCGCGAGGTCGAGGGAGAGGGCGTCGTAGGCGTTCAGCCGATACTCCAGCCCGGTGAGCGGTATCAGTATGTCAGCGGCTGCAACCTCCGCACCGAAATGGGGAAGATGTACGGTTCCTATACGATGGAGAACCTGAATAACAAGAAGTCCTTCGAAGTGAATATTCCCATCTTTGAGATGATCGTTCCGTTCAAGATGAATTAAGGTGGTTGCGCGGTCCCCCGCCAAATGGCGTCCCAGGACATCGATCCGTCGGTCAAATCCGGCCGGTTGGATGGTCTGTTCCCCCGTTGGTCTGTTTTAACATTTTGGCGTGCAACGGTTCACTAAATTACCGTGTCATTTGTTCATATACGCCCCTCCATGAAAAAGATACCAGGTCTTCTGCTGATACTGTTCCTGGCGGTACTTGCCGGCTGTCAGAAAAGCGCTCCCTCCAATCTTTCTGAGATCAATGCTCATGTCGTCGACGGCGGCGATCCTGCTGTCGATGGAATGGGGATCTATATCAAGCTGGACGCCACTCACGAAAATGTCGTTCCCATCAATCTGCCGGCGGAGTACCAGCAAAAGGGCATCAATTCGGCCGTGTCGCTGAAGATCGTCAATACAGGCGGGGTCAAGCGGCTTGGGGACGGAGGCATTGATAGCCGCATCGTCTACATCGTTTCGATCCGCAAACTTTAGTCGATCCCCCCGCCGCCGGGCGCCTAAAACCGCTTCGACTCAAAATCATAGTTCACATTATCGTCTTTAGACATCCCGGTCCGGTATAGGGCATAGCCCATGATGGCGAAGAAGATCACTCCGAGGATATAGTAGCCTATCTCACCCAAATTTTTGGTCAGGAATTCTCCGGCGTCCAGCTTGGCCAGAAAGGCATTTGCGCTCCGGGACACGCCAAGAAAAGCGAACAGGACGCCCATCAGAGAGCCACCAGCGACCAGCCCGGTCGCAAACAGGTTCCCCTTTTCCAGGTCTTCTTCTCCTTCTCTGCCGACCGCGTCTCCTCTTTTCTTTTTTATATGATTGACCACTCCGCGGATCGCACCTCCGCAGAATATGGGTAGCGTGGTAGACAGCGGAAGATATACACCGATGGCGAAGCTAAGCGCCCTGACGCCACAGAGCTCCATGACCAGAGCGAGGAAGGCGCCGGCCAGCACATAGTTCCAGTCCAGGTTACCGGAGAGTATCCCTTTTACGAGGGTGGCCATCAGAGTCGCCTGCGGGGCATTATAGGTACTGCCAATGGCATGATGGATACCCTTTGCCAGCAATTCGGGGCTGGGTCTGTCGAGGAATTTTACCGTGAATCCAATGGAGATGGCCGAGACGACGACGCCGATGAAGAGAGCCAGCTGCTGGTATTTAGGCGTGGAGCCGACCAGGTAGCCCGTTTTCAGGTCCTGGGAAGTTGCGCCGGCATTGGCGGCGGCGATACAGACCATTCCTCCTACTACGAGGGCCATGGCCTCATAGGCCTTTCCTCCCCACCCTACTGCCAGGAATATCAGGCAGGTGCTCATCACCGTGGCGATGGTCATGCCGGAGATGGGATTGTTGGAATTGCCGATCAGACCCACGATACGGGAGGAAACGGTTACGAAGAACGCGCCAAAAACTACGATCAGCACACCGATCAGCAACCTGTTAAAGAACGAGTCGCCCGGGATGATGGTCAGCATAGCGATGAGGAAGATCAGCGCGATACTGCCGAACAGGACGACTTTTATGCTCAGGTCCCTTTCTGTCCGCAGGCGGCTGTTTCCGCCTTTTTCCTTTACCGATCCGAGACTGTCCTTGAAAGAAGATATAATGGTAGGGATGGTCTTTAACAGCGTAATAAAGCCGCCCATAGCCACGGCTCCCGCGCCGATGAGGCGGACATAGCTGCGGTAGATCGCCGATGCGGGGTCGGCGAAGGTCTGGCTGACCGGGTCCCAGCCACCGTATCCGCCCGCGGTATGGATATCTGTGAGATAGCCCAGCTTTACCTGCTGGAGGGCGATCTGGACGGGGCTTACCAGGGATGCCAGGAGGGGCTGCAGCACGAGCCAGCTGAGGACACTTCCTGCCACCAGGATACCCGAGATACGGGGACCGATGATATAGCCTACCCCCATATACTCGGGGGTGATGTTTGCCGATATTTGTGCGGAGGGGAATATCTTGTTGAGCCCTTTGCTCTTTACCGTATCGAACAGGGGCGTATCCGCGACGACCTTGAACATCTTTTGCAAAAGGGCATAGACAAAGGCGAATCCGAGTCCGCTGAATGCCGTGCGCGCAAAGTGCCCGCCTTTTTCTCCGGCTTTCAGCACCGAGGCGCAGGCCGTTCCCTCCGGGTATGGGAGCGTCTCATGTTCCTTTACGATGAGCGCGCGGCGCAGGGGGATCATCATCAGCGTTCCGAGCAATCCACCAAACACGGCCAGAATGAAGATCACGGCGTAGTCGAAATAGTTCGCTGCATCGGCCGTCGACAGGAACAGGAAACCGGGAAGCGTGAACACCACGCCCGCGGCGATGCTCTCGCTGGCGCTGCCCGTCGTCTGGATGATATTATTTTCGAGGATGGTAGTCCTGAACAGCTTGCGTCCCAGGGTGATGGCCAGCACGGCGATGGGAATGGATGCCGATACGGTCAGGCCGGCCTTGAGGGCGAGGTAGACGGTGGAGGCGCCAAACAGTATGCCGAAGATGCTGCCCATCAAAAGGGCCTTGAAGGTGAATTCTTTCATCTCCGTCTCCGGGCTGACAAAAGGCTGAAACTTTTTCTCGCTCATGGTGTGATGATTTTTTTTATGGCCCGGACTCTGGCCGGTTTGATTTAGGTTATGCCTCACCCGTCTTTTCACGGACGATGGCGTTCAGCGACTTTATCCGGCTGAACAGCAGGGCCGAACCCAGCACGCCGGCAACGAAGTACACGATGAAATAGACCCGTTTGTCAGGAAACTTATCCCAACTGCTGGCCATCAGCCCGGCGATCTTGCTGCCGAGCGACATGGTGAGAAACCAGCCCCCCATCAACAGCGACGTGAGCCGGACCGGCGCCAGCTTGGAAACCATCGACAGACCCATTGGACTAAGGAATATCTCGGCGGTACAAATGACAAAATAAGTGCCCCAGAGCCATGAGGGAGATACTTTATCCTGGTAGATCGAAGTAACCGACAGGACGGCAAAGAACATCACAAGCGAAGAGAGTCCCGACAGGAAGAGGGCGATGCCGAACTTGGCAGGCGTGGTCGGTTCCCTTTTCTTTTTACGCAGCCAGGCGAGGAAGATCACCAGGATGGGAGTCAGCGTGACGATAAAGAAGGGTACAATGGAGGTGTAAAGTTCGGTGTTGGCGACCTTCAGGCCCTGGCCGGACGGAGGCCATTTTTCTTTGGGGACGTTCTGGAAATACGGATCGGGCCCCATCGTCCTCAGCACATTCCCTTTCGCGTCGGTCACCGGCATCAGAAAGGCGTTTACGGAGTCGACCTGCCGGGGCTTTGTGTCCACGGTCTGCATCAGACCCATCCAGTTGGCCCCCTTTTCGACAGCTGCGGAGGCAATGGTCCGGTCGGTATGCTTGTCTACCCAAAGCGTATAACCTGTAAAGATCTGGTAATAGAGCGCCCAGAATATGACTGACACCGCGAAGATATACAGCAGCGCGCCGATGCCTCCCTTGTCCTCCTTCTTGGCCTTCATCCAGATCGAGATAAAGAAACCAATGATCGGGACACAGGCAAAAATAAAGGCATCGCTCGGTTGGGAACCCATGATCGTTGTATGGAAGATCTGCATCGGCAGCTTAAATCCGATGATGGCGGCGATAGCCGCGGGAACAAAGACGTAGAGGCCGATCTGACCCAGGCTCATGTCCTCTTTCTGGGCTGGCCTCCGGATATCTCCGGCCCGGACATGTTTCAGGTTAAGGCCAAAGACGATCAGTCCAATGATCATCCCGATCCCGGCCGCGCCAAAAGCATATCCCCAGCTATATTTATTACGGAGATAGGCCGCCGCGAAGTTGCAAAGCAGGGCGCCGGTGTTGATCCCCATGTAGAAGATATTATAGGCGGTGTCCTTCAGCGGCTTGAGCTCTTCTTTATTATAGATGTTCCCGAGAAGGGTGCTGATATTGGGTTTGAAGAAGCCGTTGCCGCAGATGATCAGACCGAGGGAGATATACATGGCGGTATTACCCGGCAGGATCAGTCCGAGATATCCTGCTGCAAGCAGGGCGCCCCCGATAAAGATGGACTTGATGTAACCCAGGTAGCGATCGGCGATCATTCCGCCCACGAACAGCGGCAGCCAGATAAGGGCCAGAAAGGTCCCGGTGATATCAGAAGCCAGGTCGGGGCGGATCCCCTTGCCTCCCGTCTGGTCGTCCTTCAGGTAGAGCAGAAGTATACCTGCCAGCAGGTAGTAGGCAAATCTCTCCCACATTTCGGTCATCGCGAGTACGTAAAGGGCTTTTGGATGTCTGCCTTTCCCGGTGGTAGGTTGGGTCATGCTTTATAAGTTAAAAAGCGTAAAATACAGATTTATCGGTATTCTCACGGTCGGTTGGGACGGATGGGTCAAATTCTTTTTTCAATATGTCCCCGCGAAATTCGAATTTCGGGCCATGAAAATCTTACTGTTAGGCTCCGGCGGTAGAGAACATGCGCTGGCCTGGAAGCTGGCTCAAAGTTCGCATTGTTCAGCCCTGTTCATTGCTCCCGGCAATGCCGGTACGGCAGCCTGTGGCACCAACCTGGACCTTTCTCCGCTGGATTTTGCGGCAGTAAAGGAGTTCTGCGTCAACGAGGGCATCGGGATGGTCGTGGTCGGGCCGGAGGAGCCGCTGGTCAGGGGTATCGTCGATTTCTTCGCCGGCGATGCGGCGCTGCGGAAGATACCGGTGATCGGGCCTTCGGCTTCCGGCGCAAGGCTGGAAGGCAGTAAGGCGTTCTCTAAACAGTTCATGCAGCGGCATAATATCCCGACGGCCGCCTACCGGGAGTTCGACGCCACTAATTATGCGGAAGGGATCACCTATATTCAGCAACATTCGCTGCCGGTCGTTCTGAAGGCCGACGGGTTGGCCGCGGGGAAAGGGGTTCTCATATGTCAATCGACCATCGAGGCCGTGGCGGAGTTCGAGCTGATGGTGCAGGGGAACAAGTTTGGGGAGGCCGGAAGCAAGGTGGTCGTGGAGGAATTCCTGACCGGTATCGAGCTTTCGGTATTCGTCCTGACCGACGGCCGGAATTTTGTTATCCTGCCCGAGGCCAAGGACTACAAACGGATCGGAGAAGGAGACAAGGGCCCCAATACCGGCGGGATGGGTGCGGTCAGTCCCGTACCCTTTGCGGACGCAGTTTTTATGGAGAAAGTGAATAGCCGGATAGTCGTTCCGACGGTGAAGGGACTGGCGGATGAGAATATCGACTACCGCGGTTTTATTTTTGTCGGGCTGATCAAGGTGGGCGACGAACCATATGTGATAGAGTACAACTGCCGGATGGGCGACCCCGAGACCGAGGTGGTCATGCCCAGGTTGAAGAATGACCTGGTGCAGCTGCTGCAGGCTGTTGCCGACGGAAGCCTCGACAAATGCGTCATCGGGCAGGATGAGCGCATCGCCTGTACAATAGTGGCGGTCAGCGGTGGCTATCCGGGCTCCTATGAGAAGGGGCTGCCGATCTCGGGTCTGGACCAGGGCCTGCCCGCCGACGGCGACACCATTATCTTCCATGCCGGCACGCGCGCCGGAGATGGGGAGGTCCTTACTAACGGTGGGCGGGTGCTCTGCGTGACTTCCTTTGCAGATACGGTCTATGAGGCAGTGGACAAATCCCGGGACGTGCTCGAGAAGATCTATTATGACGGCATCTATTACCGGCGCGATATCGGATATGAATTCCTCTAAATTCAACCTATGCACTATAGCGATTACCTGCAGCTTGATAAAATATTGAATGCCCAGCAGCCCGAAGGCGAGAGGCTGGGAGAGCCGGCTCACGACGAGATGCTCTTTATCGTCATCCACCAGGCCTATGAGCTCTGGTTCCGGCAGCTGCTGTTCGAAGTAGAATCCGTCGTCGGGATATTTGGTCAGCCGACGCTGAACGATAATTCGCCCGAGCTGCAGACCATCGTGCACCGCCTGTCCCGTTGCGCTACCATCCTGAAGGTGCTGGTACACCAGATCGATATCATGGAGACCATGACCCCAATGGATTTTCTCGACTTCCGGGACAAGCTGCGGCCCGCCTCCGGGTTTCAGAGCGTGCAGTTCAAGCTGCTGGAAGCCAGGCTGGGCCTGAAATACGAACACCGGTACGGACAGCAGTACTATCTTTCCCAGCTGCGCCAGCCCGAGGTGGACAGGATCAAGTCGGCAGAATCGGCGCCTACGCTGCTGGAGCTGGTCAACAAGTGGCTCGAGCGGATGCCGTCGGTATGGACAGGAGCAGATGGTCCCGGGAAGACCGGCCGGCCGGGGACAGCGGTTCACGCCAACGGCGATGGCTGGTTTGAGGATTACCGCCAACGCTATCAGCAGAGTCTAGCCGATGCAGAGAGGGGCAACCTGGAATATTTCGATGCTGTCTTTTCCGGCAGGACCCCCTCGTCCCCTTCGGACAAGACACAGTCGCCCTCTTCCGGCAGGACTCCGTCATCGGGAGAGCCGCAGGCGCAGCCTTCCCGGAGCCTGTCTCCGCTGGCCTGCCGGTCGGCGCTCTTCATAATGCTCTACCGGGGGTACCCGCTGTTGCAACTGCCTTTCCAGGTGCTCCACCAGCTGCTGGAAATAGACGAGCAGCTCAGCACCTGGCGATATCGTCACATGAGCATGGTGTCTCGTGTCATCGGCTCCCGTATTGGCACGGGAGGCAGTACCGGCAAGGATTACCTCTCGTCGGCCCTCGACCGTCACCATCTGTTCAGAGAGATCGCCGCCCTTACCAGCTTTCTTATCGAACGAAGGCGGCTGCCTGCGTTGAATGTCGAGATGGAAAGCCGGCTGGGCTTTGTTGTAGCCGGTTAGGAGTGTGAGACGACCCGGCTTGTAGCCGGCTGAGAGCGGGATGATGACCGGAAATCATCGAATGATGCACTAAGCGTTTTTTTATGCTCCGTGCGGATACGATGACGACGAGTTTTACGTTTGAAGGTGTGAGGAAAATAATCCATCAAATCAAGGATTCTACCTTGTTAATTCAAATTATTTACTTCAATTTTGCTGACAATTTATAGTAGGCTTCGGTCTATTGGCCATTTTAGGGTAGGATGTATGGTCAAACTCCGGGGCAGGGCTAAGCCGAACGACCGGTAGAGGGAATGAATCCGGCAGAAGCAGGGCCACGACGAAAGACATCAAAACGTAAAATCTGACCTTTTAAATAAAATGGGATTATTCAATTTCCTTACGCAAGAAATAGCCATGGACCTGGGTACCGCCAATACCCTAATCATACATAACGACGAGATAGTGGTGAATGAGCCGAGCATTGTAGCCCTGGACCGCAACAATCCCAAGAACGTGCTGGCCGTCGGCAAACGGGCCTTGATGATGCACGAAAAAACCCACGAAAGCATTCGCACCGTTCGTCCGCTGAAGGATGGCGTTATCGCCGACTTCAACGCAGCCGAGCTCATGATACGGGAGATGATCAAGATGATCTATCCCAAGAAACCGCTGTTCCCCCCGAGCTGGAGGATGATGATCTGTATCCCTTCCAGCATCACCGAAGTGGAAAAAAGGGCGGTCAGGGACAGCGCCGAACAGGCGGGCGCGAAAGAAGTCTATCTCATCCACGAACCCATGGCTGCCGCCCTGGGTATCGGCATTGACGTAGAAGAGCCGGTCGGTAACATGATCATCGATATCGGTGGTGGTACGACGGGTATCACCGTCATAGCCCTGGCGGGTATCGTCTGTGACCAGTCGATACGTATCGCGGGTGACGAATTCACCGCAGACATCATGGAAGCCCTCCGCCGCTATCATAGCCTGCTCATCGGGGAAAGAACGGCCGAGCAGATCAAGATCCAGATCGGCGCCGCCCTCAAGGATCTCGACAATCCCCCGGATGATATCCCGGTCAACGGCCGTGACCTGGTAACGGGTATCCCCAAGCAGATCATGGTCTCCTACCAGGAGATAGCTGAAGCCCTTGATAAGAGCATATTCAAAATAGAAGAGGCGATCCTGAAGGCCCTGGAAACGACGCCTCCCGAGCTGGCAGGGGATATCTACCGTCGCGGTCTCTATCTGACCGGTGGTGGCGCCCTCCTCCGCGGACTCGACAAGCGCCTGAGCCAAAAGATCAAATTACCCGTGCATATAGCCGATGACCCTCTGAAGAGTGTGGTTCGCGGTACTGGAATAGCGCTGAAGAATTATGACCGATATCCGTTCGTTATGAGATAAGACGAT
>Ga0207695_10002699_pt1 | contig 25879 bp, 23 predicted proteins | sample KBSC54metaG_FD_184354 | JGI IMG/M metagenome (GOLD analysis project Ga0207695, IMG submission 184354) | Corn rhizosphere microbial communities from Kellogg Biological Station, Michigan, USA - KBS C5-4 metaG (SPAdes) (version 2) | ecosystem: Host-associated > Plants > Roots > Rhizosphere > Soil...
CACCCTGAAGAATGTCGACAAGGTCGACCGCTACGGTTTCGAGGCGCTGTGGATACGCGGGCCGTGGTCGCTGCAGGGCGAGTACCTGCGCGCGAACACTTCCTTCGATGGCGGCAAGCCTGCGTATCGCATCGACGGCTGGTACGCGTTCGCGAGCTGGGTGGCGACGGGCGAGTCGCGACCGTACAAGGACGGCAACGTCGGCAATATTGTTCCGTCACAGCGATGGGGCGCACTGGAGTTCCTACTCCGCTACAGCACGCTCGATCTCGACGACGACCCGATCTTGGGCGGCCACGAACACGACTGGACCCTGGGCGCCAACTGGTACCTCGGCAATCACCTGAAACTGCAGGCCAACTACGTCCGCGCTTTTGGCGACCGCAAAGGCCTCGTCGCCAATCCGCGCATCTTCGAATTGCGCGCGCAGATCGCGTTCTGAGACGCGCCGCCAACATCACTGGCGGCCCGGCCCCCGATCAGGGAATTCCAGACTGGTAATCCGCAGTCGATGGCTATCGTGTCGACTTGTGATTGCCGCCAAACTGGGAGAACGTGCCGCGAGTGGGAATCACCAAGGACAACACCGTCATCTACCACGCTTCAACGCGACTGCGAACGTTGCCCGCTGAAAGCGCGATGCTGCCCGAACACGCCGATGCGCAAGATCGCACGACACGTCAACGAGGCAGATTGGAAGACGCCCGCTTACGCGCGCTCCCGACGACAGCGCAAGAAGGTCGAAGTGCTGTTCGCCCATCTCAAACGCATCCTGCGATTGCGCCGATTGCGACTTCGCGGTCCCTCCGGTGCGCACGACGAGTTCCTGGTGGCCGCCACCGCGCAAAACCCACGGAGATGGCGATGTGGTTGGCACCGCAAGGGCAGGAACTGGGGAATCCGGTCCCAGCATGACGCCCAGGGGCGCATGCGCCCGGCGTCGTTGAGCACTTGATCGGCGTTCGAAGCCCGAGCGCATCCCGTGAGTGCGTTTCCGGAACCGGGGTTTTCAACAGAATCGGTCGATATCGGCCATCCGCCTGCAGCTTCAATCCTGCGAACGCTTCACCGGCTTCGCACTCGGCTTGGGCGGATTGGCGGCTTCGACGATCTTCCAGAGATAGAAGCTCGCGAGCGTGCGATACGGCCCCCAGCGCTCGCCGAATTCGCCGAGTGCGAGCGGCGCGGGCATTTCCGGGAATTTGTGCACGATCTGCGCGCCTTTGCGGATGCCGAGGTCGTGAATCGGCAACACGTCGGGCCGGCCCAGCCGGAACATCAGCATCATTTCCACGGTCCAGCGGCCAATGCCGCGCACCTGGATCAGGTGATCGATCAGGTCCTGGTCGGGCATGCGCGCGAGTTGCGCCGGTTTCGGCACGATGCCGGCGTGCGATTTTTCCGCAAGGTCGCGCAGCGCCGCGATCTTGTTGCGCGAGACACCGGCCGCGCGCAAGGCAGCGTCATCCACCGCATCCAGTCCGCGCGCGGTGATCTTGCGTCCGCGCGGCATCAGCGCTTCCACCCTGCCCGCGATCGTCGCGGCAGCCTTGCCGGAAAGTTGCTGATAGAGAATCGAATGCGCCAGCGCATCGACCGGATCGAATCGCACGGAAAAATCGCGCTCGATCGGCCCGATCCGGCGCATCCACGCGGCGAGTTTGCGGTCGCGCTTTTCGAGATGCGCGGCGGCGGCCTGCACGTCGAAGCCGCGTGCGATTGTTTCTCGTGTCATTGGATTCTTCTCAGTCAAGTGATCACACCATCCCCACCCAACCCTCTCCTTGAGGGGAAGGCTCATGATTGGCTTCGATACAGCGCGACGCCCAGCGCGATCCATCCCGCCACGAACGCCAGCCCGCCCAGCGGCGTGACGATGCCCAGCATGCGCGGCGCGCCCAGCGCGAGCGCATACAGGCTGCCGCAGAACAACACGATGCCCAGCGCGAACAGGATCGCACCGAGGTGCGCGGCGTGCGAACGCCTGGCCGACAGCGCGCAAACCGCCAACGCCAGCGCATGCCAGAACTGGAAATGCACGGCCGTCTGCCAGACATCGAGCATCGGCGCGGAAACGAGCCGACGCATGACGTGCGCGCCCAACGCGCCCAGCAAGACGGCGCTCGCGCCTGCCACCGCGGCCGTCACGGCCGGCCAGCGCAGGCACTGCGGAATTTTTTGTGCGGTCGAATTCAACGCCAGGCTCCTTCGCTTCGCCGCCGGCGTATCCGCAGCAGCCCGTACAGCAGCCCTGCCAGCGTCACCACGATCGGCATCAACAGAATGTCGATGAACTTCAGCAACACCGACAAGCGTTCGATGTCGGCGTCGAGGCTGCGTTGCACGGCGCGCAATTCGGTGCGGATGGCCAACTTGCGCTGCATGAACTGTTCGACGGCGCCCTTTTGCGCCTCGGTGCGGTTGCGGCCGTGCGCGGCCTGCTTCAATTCCGCCAGATGTTGCTCGGTGTCGGTCAACTCGGCCTGCAACTGAAGCTGTTTGGTCTTGAACTTCTCGTCGGCCTGCCGGCGCAGTGCGTCGACGCGGGTGAACTTGCGCACGTCGACGGCACGCCCGCGAATCGCGATCAGGTCGGAGGGTCCGGCGAGGTCGTCGACCGCGTTGACGAAGAAGTCGCCGTTGTTGGCGAACGGACTCACCAGTGTCTGGCCCTGCGACGGGCTTTGCTGCACCCAAAGCCGGTCTGACAAGAGATCGGTATCGCCCACCAGGATCACTTCGGGCTTGCGCGCTCCGGTGGCCGCATCGGCCGCGAAAGCAGGCACCAAGTCGCCGCGCAGCCGTACCGCGATCGCGTAGTGTTCGCCTTGCGGCTGGTAGCCCTCGTACAACGGCGAGGGATCGAGCGCTTCACGCACGCGGCTGGCGGGCACGGCCATCGCGTCAGTGGTGCTCTGGATCAACGGATCGAGCCGCACCGCCGCCTGCGGCAACAACTGGAAGAAGCCGGCCGACGATACGTCGATCAAGCTGAGCACCCGGGTCACCGGATCGCGCCGGTTGAAATCTTCGCCGGTCAAACCCAGCACCGCAGGATCGTACACGCGTGCATTGCTGCCGGGCGCCTGTACCTGCAGCGCGCGCGAACGATCCAGCAGCACGCGGCGGGGATCGAACGCCACGCCCCACGCCCCGAACAGCGTCGACAGATCGGACGGCTCGCCGCCGCCCACTTCGGAATCGGGATCAACGAACGCGAGCAGGCGACCGCCATGCTGGACATAACGATCGATCGCCTTGACGTCAGCCTCCGACAGCCCGCTCGGCTGGATCAGCACCAGCACGGTGGTATCGGCGCCGAGCTTCGCCAGCGAAGCGGAGTCCAGTCGCTGCACGTCGAACAACTGTTGCACTTGCTGCAACGCCGTCCACGGCGGCGTGCTGTTGCCGTCCGCGTCGGCGTCGCCCCAGATCGGAAGTCCGCTGTAGATCGCGACGCGCGGCTTGTGCGCGGCGCTCAATTCATACAGCAATTTCGCGATGTCGTATTCGAGAAAGCGCTCCTTCGCCAACATGAAGAACGGAATCACCGAGCTGCGCCCGGTGCTGGCATTGCGCCCGGTCAATCCGAAAAAGATCGATTGGCTCGTACCGTCCGCGCGGGCCGAGGTCAGCCCCGCCTCGGTCGCGCGATCTTCCTCTTCCGAAAATGGCAGCGGGTCGATCTGCGTGAAATGCACGCGTCCGTGCGATTGCCGTACGACTTCCTGCAGCATGTTCACGACGCGCTGGTGGTAGGCGCGCAACTGCGGCAGGCTGTGACTGGCCCGATCGGAGAAATACAGGGTCAGGTCGAGCGGCTGTTCGAGACGACCCAAAATGTCGCGCGTGCCGGGTGACAGTGTGTAGAGATGATCGTGGGTCAAATCGGCACGCACCGTGCCGAGCCAGCGCGATGCGCCCAGCACCAGCAGCACGTATAGCGCCGCCAGCACCGGCAGCGTCAACCACAACCTTCGACGCAACATCCCGCGCAAGCTCATCCGCCGCGCCTCGCGTCGAGGATCAGCACGTTCGCCACGAGCCAGAACACGATGGTCAGCACGAAATAGGCGACGTCACCCAGGTCGAGTACGCCGCGCGCGATCGCCTGAAAATGCGCCAGCAGGCTCAAGTCGGCCAGGCCATCCGCGATCCGCGCGGAGCCCAGAGTCAGCAACGGCCTCTGCACCAACGGGTCGCCCGCCAGCAGGAACAGGAAACACACCGCGAGTGCGGCGATGAACGCGATCACCTGACTGCGCGTCAGCACCGACAGGCATTCGCTGATTGCGAGGAACGCGCCCGCCATCAGAAAGCTGCCGATGTAACTGGACAGGATCACGCCGTTGTCGGGCTGGCCGAGATAGTTGACGGTCAACCACATCGGAAATGTCAGGATGAGTGCGCAGCCGATATACAACCATGCGGCGAGGAATTTCGCGACCACCGCTTCCCACGGGCGGATCGGCAGCGTCATCAGCAATTCCAGCGTGCCGCTGCGGCGTTCCTCCGCCCACAACCGCATCGCCAGCGCCGGCACCAGCACCAGGTAAAGCCACGGATGGAACTGGAAAAACGGATCGAGGTCGGCCTGTCCGCGCTCGAAGAATGCGCCGAGGTAAAACGTGAACGCGCCAGCGAACAGCAGGAAAATCACGCTGAACAGCCACGCCACCGGCGTGATCAGGTAGCCGCGCAGCTCGCGCAGGAACACGCCGCGGAATGCCATGCCGCGCGGTTCGCCGGCGATCTCGGCGCGCACATTCATGCCACCGCCGCCATGTCGCCGGATCCGGATGTCACTTGCCGGAACACGTCTTCGAGCCGCCCGCGTTCGAGCTGCAACTCGTCCACACGCACGCGCTGTTCGTCGAGCAGCCTCACCACCGCGTGGAAAATTTCCTGACCGTCGCGCGGAAACACCGTGATGCGGCCATCCACCGGATCGACTTCCACGGCGTCCACTTCCGGCAGCCGGCCCAGCAATTCGCGCGCCAGCGCGCTCGCGGGCGCACGGAAACTGACCGCGTGGTGGTAGCGCGATTGGCGCTCCAACTCCGCGGGTGTGCCTTCCACACGCAGGCGCCCACCCGCGAGAATCGCGACGCGATTGCAGGCGGCGCGCACTTCACCCAACGTGTGGGTGGAAACGATGATCGCGCGGCCGCGTGCCATGCCGCGGATCAGCGCGTGCACTTCGCGCTGCTGATTCGGATCGAGCCCGTCGGTGGGTTCATCCAGGATCAGCGCGGGCGGATCGTGCAGCAATGCCTGCGCGAGGCACACGCGCCGGCGGAACCCCTTTGAAAGCGTTTCGATGGTTTGCGAAAGCACCGTCTGCAACTGCAGGCGCTCGATCATCTCGTCCAGCCGTCGCCGTCCCGGGATGCCCGAAAGACCGCGCACGCGCAACGCGAACGCCAGGAATTCCGATACCGAAAGTTCGCCGTAACTTGGCGCGCCTTCCGGCAGGTAACCCAGCGCGCGGCGCGCCTTGATCGGTTCCGCCACCACATCGTGTCCGCACACGCGCGCCCTGCCCGAACCCGGCATCAGGAAACCGGCGATCATGCGCATCGTGGTCGTCTTGCCCGCGCCGTTCGGACCCAGCAGCGCCAGCACCTGCCCCGGCGACACCTTGAGGTTCAGGTCGGCCACCGCGTGGATCCTGCCGTAGCGCTTGCCAAGGTGTTCGGTTTCGATCATCACCAACGAATCGCGCGAGTGCGTGCGCAAACTCTAGCAGGGTGAGAGCCGGCGCTCGGCGCCGTGGACGGTGACTCGCCAAAATACCGTTCTTGCGACGTTGCTGCCAAACAAAAGGCCCGCACTTGGCGGGCCTTTTGATCAAACGACACTCCGTCAACGACGGTGGCGTTTCTTCGCCTGCGCCGGACGCTTGCGCGCCTCGGGCTTCTTGTTGGCTTTGTCGGACTTTTCGGTGTTGTCGGCAGGTTTGGCGTTGCCCGACCAGATGGCTGGGTCCAGCGCCTCCAGCGGCTTGGCGCGGCCAGCGATCTGTTCCGGCGTCTGCGCGGGTGCATTCATCACCGGCAGGAACACGCGGTAGACCTGGTCGGAATCCGGCACGCTGACCGGAGAGGTCAACTGGTCGTACAAGCGGTTGGCGTTTTCGTCGTACTGATAGCCGTGCGTGCCGGCGTAGGCCTTCAGCGCCATGCGCATCAGCGGAATGCCGGCCTCGCCCGTCCACGTGGCTTCCAGTACTTCGCGTGTCGGGAACATCGTGGCGCGCACGTTGGCGTTGACGATCAACTGGTTCTTCTTGTCTAGGCTGCCGGGTGCCGGACCATTCTCGTCGTTGCCCGCGGACGAACCCGAAGCGGGCGCACCCGCGCTCGACGCTCCCGCTGCGCTGGACGCGCCCGCGGCACTGCCGGCCGATGCCGCGCTGGTCGATGCAGGCGCTGCCGCCAGTTCGGCGCCGGTCGGCGGTGGCGGCAACTTGGTCAAATCATACGGCTTGCCGTCGATCGTCAGCGTGGTGCTGTCGATCGGCACCGCCAGGTCGAAGGTGTAAGTGGTGTCGCCCCACTCGGTGGTGATGGTGGTGGTCGGGCCGGCCGCCTTGACGCCCAGCTTGGCCATCGCGGCATCGATCTGCTTCAGCGCCGCGGCCTTGGCCGTGTCGATGTCGTCCAGCGTGCGGGTGGCCTTGGTCGAGACCAGCAGCATCGGCGTGGCATTGGTGCGATACAGGCCCGGCTCGAGCTTGCCGTAGTCGACGTTCGGAATGCCGGCCAGCATGTTCTGCAGCGAATCGAGGCCGTATTGGATCATCGTGGCCGGATCGCCGTGGATCCACAACCGCGAGTAGCGGTCGATCAGGTTCCAGCCATAGTCGACGTCGTAGCCCCAGGTGACGGTGCTGACGCGCTGGCCATGGCTCGGCGTGACGGTGAAGGTGAAGGTCTTGTTCTCGCCGTGCCAGTCGTTGGTGAGATCCCAGGTGACGGTGCTGTTGCCGGCCAGATCGATGTTGCCGGACTTGTTGACCAGCTTGCCGTCGCCGATGGTGTCGTTGCCCTGCCACGTCAGCGTGGCGCCCGGGCCATAGGCCGGACCGGACATTGCATATTTCACCTGCGGGTCCTGCGCCTGCAGCGCGCCGCCGCCGTAATCGCCGAAACGCCTGAAGTTGTTCAGGACGTCATAGATGTGTTGCGGGTTGTGGCTGATTTCGATCGAGCGCTCGATGTGCGCGTGGCTGGGCAGGAACAGGCCCACGATCACGGCCAGAACGAAAACGATGATCAGGGCAACAGCGAATTCGAGCACACGGGTCATGCCAGGAATCTCCGGACGGCTTGTTCACATGGCCGGTACGCGAAGGCCAGGGTGGCTTCGTCACGCACCGCATTGCAACGGCGGAAAGGCGGATGGTAGCGGCTTCGCGGCGGCTGCGCCATCGTGTGTTCGTGCGACCGTCCCTGATCGCCGTTTCGTTGGAGGGCGACGCAACTTTCCCGCGATCCGTCGCCGGCGGACGCCAGGACGGCCTTCCGTGGCCTGATTTTGGACAACCGCCGGTTCCTAGACAATTCCAAGTTCCAAGGCCTTGAGCACCGCCCGCGTGCGGTCGCGCACGCCGAGCTTGGAAAGAATGTTGGACACGTGGTTCTTCACCGTGCCTTCGGCCACCCGCAGCGAGTTGGCGATCTCCTTGTTGCTGTAGCCACCCGACATCAGGCGCAGGATTTCCGTTTCGCGATCGGTCAACGGATCGGGCTGGCCGAGGCTGGTGAACTGGTTGTGCATGCGGCCCACGCCCGCGAGCAGGCGCTGCGTTACCACCGGCGCGATCAGCGAACCGCCGCTGGCGACGGTCTTCACCGCATCGACCAGTTGTTCCAGCGAGACATCCTTCAACAGGTAGCCGCGCGCGCCGGCCTTGAGGCCCGCCAGCACCAACTGGTCGTCGTCGAAAGTGGTAAGGATGATCGTCGGCGGCACCTTGCCCTGCGCGGCGAAGGTGTTCAACACGTCCAGCCCGCTCTTGCCGGGCATCCGCATGTCCAGCAATACGACGTCCGGATTGATTTTCGGAATCACTTCCAGCGCGGAGCCGCCGTCCTGGCACTCGGCCACCACCTGGATTTCCGGCGAAAGTTCCAGCAACGAACGGATGCCCTGCCGCACCAGCGTCTGGTCGTCCACGAGACACACGGAAATCATTCAATCCTCTCCCCGAAGCTCCACTTGCCAAAATCCGACAACAAAAAACATCGAAGAACCCTCGCGCGCGAAGGCAGACGGCTACCCGATGTTTTCACACAGCCCGTTCCATGGGCAACGACGCTTCCAGCGCGAATCCCCGATCGCGATCGGTCTGGATCGCCAAATGCCCGCCTACTTCGGCCAGACGCTCGCGCATGCCCATGAGGCCATTGCCCGGAATCACTTCGCCCGCGCCGCGGCCGTCGTCGTGCGCCTTCAGCACCAGCATACCGCCTGCGCCTTCCTCGAAGCGCAGCCACAGGTGACGCGCGCGCGCATGCCGCACCGCATTGGTGATGATCTCCTGCGTGCAGCGCAGCAGCACTTGCGCGCGGCGCGAATCGCCCACCGCGAAGCGCGGCGGCAATTCCAGATGCACGGTGAGACCGGGCACGCCTTCGGTCAGGTCGCGCAGCGCATCGGTGAGCTGGATGCCTTCATCGTCGCGCAATTCACTGACGACTTCGCGGACGTCGGCCAGCAATTGCTTGGCTGTCGTGCGCGCGCGCGCGACGTGGGCGGAAGCGTCCTCGTTCACCACGAGATGCCCGGCCACTTCCAGATTCAGGCTGAGCGCGGTGAGGTGATGGCCAACCAGATCGTGCAATTCCCGCGCGATGCGCATGCGTTCCGAGATGCGGCTGGATTCAGCCAGCAGCGCGCGGGTCGCGCGCAACTCCGAGTTGAGCCGGCGCTGGTCCTCGCGCGCGTCCACCTGCTGGCGGGCCACCTCGGACGCAATGAACACGATCACGGAAGACCCAAGATACAGCCCTGACTGGATGACCGCGAAGCCCAGCGTGACGTGCGGAAACATGGCGTAGACGGGAATGATCGCGGCGTACTGCAGGACCAGCCACACGATCGCCACCGGCAACGGCAGCAGCCACGGCAGCACCAGCGTCGCCACCGCCAGCAACAGTGCGCCCAGGCCACTTACGCTGAACCAGTTGATCGCAATCGCCGTGGCGGTCAGCACCAGCAACCCGACCAGCTTCATGCTCCAGTGCCGGCGCGATGCCAGGTTGCGGGTCAGCAGCCAGTACACCACGCCGAACACGACATAGCTGGCGGCCCACATCAGCAGGACGTTGTGGCTCTCGGCATGCAGGGCGCGGGTGGCGTGGATCGCGGTACGCTCGGCGCCGGTTTCGATCCAGTTGCGCCGAACCAGCGGCACGCCCGCGCTCGCGTACGTGATCAGGCCTGCATAGCGCAGCAGGGAAATCGGGCTGAAGGACGAGCGCCGCATCGCGCCGATCATAACCGAGCCGGAGCCCCGCGGCGCCCCGCCAGGACACGTTTTGGACGGCAACCTGCAACCACGCGCGGCGGGCATGCGATAATGAGCGGCCACCAGCCGTAACCGATCCCGATCTGCCCCCCGGAAATCCCTGAACGATGACGTCCACGCCCCACCTGACCCTTCGCGATGTCCGCGCGAGCGATCTCGCCGCCGTGATGGGTCTCAACAACACCGCGGGCGCCTCCATCCTGCCCATGGACGGCGCACAGCTCGATCGCCTGTACCGGAATGCCGACTACTTTCGCGTGGCGGAGGTGGACGGCCATCTCGCCGGGTTTCTGGTCGCGCTGCGCGACTCGACCCCGCACGTCAGCTCCAACTTCCAGTGGTTTCGCCAGCACTGCGAAGAGTTCGTATACATCGATCGCGTGGTGATCGGCGACCTGCATCGCGGTCACGGATTGGGACGACTGTTCTACAGTGACGTGCAAAGCTACGCCGAAGTGCGTTCGCCCCACCTTGCCTGCGAAGTGTTCCTGGAGCCGCGCGACGACGTGTCGCTGTTGTTCCACGGCGTGTTCGGCTTCAGCGAGGCCGGGCAGCAACTGATGCCGGAATCCGGCCGCCGCGTCAGCCTGTTGCTGAAGAAACTCGACTGCTATCCGTTCGTGCGCGACACCTACGCCGACGGCCTGCCCGACGTGCCGTGGCTGGCGCAGCGCACGCTGCCGGCCGGCGAGTCGCAGTTGCGCGCGGCGAGCCAGGCATGAGTGCACGACCCGTGGCGGCATCCGCCGAAGTCCTGGAAGCCTCCGACCTGCGTTTCGGCCAGGTCGGCATCGCCAACGTCCGCGTACGCAACCCCGATCCCGAAGCGCTGCGCGCATCGCTGGAAGTACGCGTGCGCGAAGCGCCGTCACTGTTCGAGCGCGCGCCGGTGGTGGTGGACCTTTCCTTCCTGTCCCCGCAACCCGCCGACGCCGAAGTCGCGGCACTGCTCGATGCGGTGCGCACCGCCGGCATGCTGCCGGTGGGCCTGGCCTACGGCGACAGCGCCACCGAAGAATTGTCGCGGCGCCTCGGACTGCCGCTGATCGCGAAATTCCGCGCCGCCTATGAACCGCAGGCGCCGCGCGCCACTGCTGCCGGCGAAAAGACGAACGCACCCGCCGCGCCCGAACCCGCGATCCCGGCCGCTTCGTCCGGCACGCCACCGACCATCGCGCTGCAGCACCGGCAGCCGGTGCGTACCGGTCAGCAGGTGTACGCGCAAGGCTCCGACCTCGTGGTCACCGGCACGGTCGCCAACGGCGCGGAAGTGCTGGCCGACGGCAACATTCATATTTACGGGGCACTGCGTGGGCGCGCATTCGCGGGCGCGCTGGGCGACACCGACACGCGCATCTTCTGTTCGGAATTCCGCGCCGAGATCGTATCGATCGCAGGCCATTACCGCGTGTTCGAAGAATTGCCGAAGGAATTCGCCGGCCGCGCCGTGCAGATCTGGCTCGCACAAGAAGATTCGAAACCGGGCAAACTGCAGATCGCGGCGTTGTGACATCGCGCATTCATCCTTGACCCGAATAATGGCGCCTTTGCGCCACCCTCCACTGCAACCCGAAGATCATCGGAGAATCCCTTGACCGAAACCATCGTCATCACGTCCGGCAAGGGCGGCGTCGGCAAGACCACCACGTCCGCCTCGCTCGCGTCCGGACTCGCCCAGCGCGGCCACAAGACCGCCGTCATCGATTTCGACGTCGGCCTGCGCAACCTCGATCTCATCATGGGCTGCGAACGCCGCGTGGTGTACGACTTCGTGAACGTGATCCAGGGCGAGGCCACGCTGAAGCAGGCGCTGATCCGCGACAAACGCCATGAAAACTTGTACGTGCTGGCGGCCTCGCAGACCCGCGACAAGGACGCATTGACCCAGGAAGGCGTCGGCCGCGTGCTGGACGAACTGAAGCAGGACGGCTTCGAATACATCATGTGCGATTCGCCCGCCGGCATCGAGAAAGGCGCGCACCTCGCGATGTATTTCGCCGATCGGGCGGTGGTGGTGGTGAATCCGGAAGTCTCGAGCGTGCGCGATTCCGACCGCATCCTCGGCTTGTTGTCTTCCAAGACCCGGCGCGCTGAAAAGGGCGAGGGCCCCGGCGCGCAGCAACTGCTGCTGACGCGCTACAACCCGGTGCGCGTCGAAGCGGGCGAAATGATGAGCGTCGGCGACGTCGAGGAAATCCTCGGCATTCCGGTGCTGGGCGTGATTCCGGAATCTGAAAACGTGCTGGCCGCGTCCAACTCCGGCGTGCCGGTGATCCACGATGCCGGCTCGATCGCCGGACAAGCCTATGCCGATGCGGTGTCCCGCCTGCTCGGTGAAGACGTGGCGATGCGATTCGTCGATGCGCCGAAGAAGGGTTTCTTCAAGCGCATGTTCGGGACATGAGGAGGCCGCAATGAGCCTGTTGGATTTTCTGCGCCCACGCCCGAAGAACACCGCCAACATCGCGCGTGAACGCCTGCGCATCATCGTGGCGCAGGAACGCGTCACGCGCGATGGCCCCGATTACCTGCCACTGCTGCGCAACGAACTGCTGGAAGTGATCCGCAAATACGTGCACGTCGGCGCCGACGCGGTGCAGATCAACGTGGAACGCAGTAGCGAAGGCGAGGTGCTCGAACTCTCGGTGGCGTTGCCTGAGGCGGGCAAAGCCACGGGCACAAGTGGCTGAAGCGCGGAACTCGGCGCAACATAACAACATGTGTCATTCCGCGGCCGCGCGCAGCTTCATCGCGAGCGGAACCCCGCAATCGACCGTGGTCGCCTCTGATCAACAAAATTGATTCCCGCTTTCGCGGGAATGACGACAGAAGATTGTTACGCTTTTCCGAGTCCCGACCAGATCAAAGTCACTGGGTTCCGGGTTCCGCGCTGAGCGCAGCCCCGGAATGACGACATGAACGTTCGGCGCGATAACAGCATGACGGGTCCGCTACCCCTCTCGGTCCTGCGCCTCGCCGACGTCGGCTTCGAGGCACCGGCCGCGCTGCTCGCGCAGCATGGACTCGAACTGGTGCGCGTCGACGACGATGCGCCGATCCCCGGCAGCTACTGGGGCGAACCCGAAGCTGGTGTGATCGCGTCGCAGGTGTATGCGCGCGCCGACACGCCGGTGCATTCGCTGCTGCACGAGGCCTGTCATCTCTTGACGGCGGACCCGGCGCGGCGCGCGTCGATCCACACCGACGCCAGCGATTCGCTCGAAGAAGAAGACGCGACCTGTTACCTCCAGATCGTGCTGGCCGACGCCATGCCCGGCTTCGGCCGTGAGCGCGCGCTGGCCGACATGGATGCGTGGGGTTACTCGTTCCGGCTCGGCTCCGCGCAAGCGTGGTTCGAGCAAGATGCCGAAGACGCGCGTTCGTTTCTCGTTGCGCGCGGATTGTTGCCCCCCGATGCGCAAGCTCGATAGCCCCCCCTTCAAGGGGAGGCGGAGCGAAGCGAACGCGCGCAGCGTGGGTGGGGATGGGCTTCGATGAAGCAACACCATCCCCATCCCGACCTCGGGCGTCCTGCCCTGAAAGGCCGGTCTGCACATCCCTGTACAACCGTTCACCGGCGCGCCGCAGTGCCGCGCGAAAGCCCCGCTCACCCTTGAAGGGAAAGAAGACAAGCCAGCACCTTCCATCATTCCGGTATTGATGGCCGCACCGCGCGAGAGCCGCTACCATACGCCGACTCGCAAGGGAGATGGCATGCCTCCCCGAACCGCCGGTAATCCGGCTGATGATGCCTACGCCACCGGGATTCCGGCGCGTAGGTGTTGCGTTTTGAAGCGCTGCGCGCGCGGTTCCCGACCACCTTCCAACGGAGTCGGACACTCGACATGCTGATCCAAGCCCTGCTCGCCACCGGTTGCGGTGCCTTCCTCGGCGCGTGCCTGCGCTATCTGTTCGGTGTCTGGTTCAACCCCATCTTTCCCACCGTGCCGCTGGGCACGCTCGCCGCCAACCTTCTTGGCGGCTTGTTGATGGGCCTGATCCTCGGCGCGTTCGCGCAGTTCCAGTCCCTGTCGCCCGAAACCCGCGTGTTCATCACCACCGGGTTCCTGGGTGGCCTGACCACCTTTTCGACGTTTTCAGGTGAAACCGTCACCCTGCTTCTGCGCGGCCAGTACGGCTGGACCTTCGGCATCATCGGCGCACACGTGATCGGCACACTCGGGATGACACTCTTGGGCTTCGCACTGATGCAGGGCCTGCTGAGGCACTTCGCATGAACGAAACCGCTTCCACTCAAGGCGTGTACCTGCGCTTCTTCGTGCACGAAAACCGCCGTCACGGCAGCATGCTGCTGTACGACTGGCTGCTCGCGGAAGCGAAGAAACTCGGCTTGTCCGGCGGCACGGCGTTCCGCTCGATCGCGGGCTACGGCCGGCACGGCGTCACCCACGAAGCGCATTTCCTCGAACTGGCCGGACAGGAAACCGTGCGCGTGGATTTCGTGGTGACCCGCGAAGCCGCCGACGCGATGCTCGCCCGCGTGCGCCGGGAAAACCTGCAGATGTTCTACGCGTTGTTGCCGGCCGAATTCGGTGTTCTGGGCGACGGCGCGCAGTGAGCCCGACAGCGCCGGCATCCTCGCCTCTCGCGCGCCGGCGCGCGCTGACGTTCGTGGTGTTGATCGGCATCGTCAGCCTGTTCGCCGACATGACATACGAAGGATCGCGCTCGATTTGGGGCCCGTTTCTCGGCACGCTGGGCGCGACCGGCGCGATCGTGGGACTGGTCGCGGGCGGCGGCGAATTGCTGGGCTATCTGTTGCGCCTGTTCACCGGCGTACTGGCCGACAAGACGCAACGCTACTGGACGATCACCATCGTCGGTTACGCGATCAACCTGCTGGCGGTGCCGGCGCTGGCGCTCGCGGGCAACTGGCCGGTCGCGGCGGGCCTGGTAATTCTTGAGCGCAGCGGCAAGGCGCTGCGCACGCCGGCGCGCGACGCAATGCTTTCCTATGCCGCCAAGGACATGGGTGGCGCGGGCTGGGCGTTCGGCTTGCACGAAGCACTGGATTCGATCGGCGCGGTGCTGGGTCCGCTGATCGCGGCGCTCGTGCTGTTCCTGCATGGGGGCTACCGGCACGCGTTTGCATGGCTGTTGCTGCCGGCACTGGCCGCGCTGGCCACGCTCGCGATCGCACGTGCGAAGTTTCCGCAGCCGCAGGATCTCGACGCTCGCCCTGCCCCGGAACTCGACGACGCGCGCGCCCTGCGGGACCTGAATATATTCCTCGTCGCCACCGCGCTGATCGCGGCCGGCTTTTCCGACTTCGCGTTGATCGCGTTCCACCTCGCGCGCGATCACATCGTCGCGAGCGACGCGGTCCCGGCTTTGTATGCGCTCGCGAGCCTGGCGGGCGGACTCACGGCGTTGGTACTCGGCAAGCTGTTCGACCGGCAAGGTCTGTCGGTGCTGTTGTGGGTCACCCTGATTCCTGCGCTGTACGCGCCTCTGGTGTTCCTCGGCGGCCCGTGGGCCGCGCTGGCTGGCATGGCATTGTGGGGCATCGGTTTCGGCGCGCACGATTCATTGTTCCGCGCCGCGGTCGCGCAACGCATTCCGCGCGAACGCCGCGCCACGGTGATGGGCGTGTTCAACGCGATTTACGGCATCGCATGGTTCGCCGGCAGCGTGCTGCTCGGCGTGTTGTACGATGTCAACCCGCTCTACACGGTGATCGCCGCACTGGTGTTGCAGCTCGCGGCCTGCCCGCTCTTGTGGAGCCTTCGTCCTCGCAAAAGGAGTGCACGATGAACGACATGACGGCGAACACCGAACCCGCACGCCTGTCGCGCCACGATCTGGCGCTGCGCGAGAAGGCACGGAAGCTGCTGGACCACGCGGACGTCCGCATCGACGGCGACCGGCCCTGGGATCTGCAGGTGCACGAACCACGCGTGTTTGCGCGCGCCTTCGCGCACGGTTCGCTGGGTCTCGGCGAGGCCTACATGGATGGCTGGTGGGACACGCCGTCGCTGGATCAGTTTTTTTATCACGTGCTGGGCGCGCATCTCGACGAACAGCTGCGCGACTTCGACGCGTTGCGCGCGCACCTGAAGGCACGTTTCCTCAACATGCAGCGCGGCCGCAAGGCGTTCAAGGTCGGCAAGGCGCACTACGACATAGGCAACGACCTGTTCACGAAGATGCTGGGCAAGCGGCTGGTGTATTCCTGCGGCTACTGGAAAGACGCCACCAATCTCGACGAAGCCGAGGAAGCCAAGCTCGACTTGGTTTGCCGCAAGCTGCGGCTGAAACCCGGCATGAAGGTTCTCGACATCGGCTGCGGCTGGGGCGAGGCTCTGAAATACGCCGCGGAAAAATACGGCGTGTCGGGTGTCGGCGTCACGGTGTCGGAACAGCAGGCGCAGTTCGCGCGCGAGCTGTGCAAGGGGCTGCCGGTCGAAATCCGCCTCCAGGATTATCGCGATGTCGAGGAAAAATTCGATGCGGTGTATTCGATCGGCATGTTCGAACACGTCGGCTGGAAGAACTACCGGACGTATTTCGAAGTCTGCAAGCGCTGCCTGAACGACGAAGGCCTGTCGGTGCTGCACTGCATCGGCACCAACGGCTCGCCCAGCCGCCCGGATCCGTGGATCGAAAAATACATCTTCCCCAATTCGATGATTCCGGCCGCTTCGCAGGTGACGCCCGCGCTGGAAAACCTGTTCGTCGTCGAGGACTGGCACAACTTCGGCACCGACTACGACAAGACGCTGATGGCGTGGCTGGCCAACTTCGATGCCGCATGGCCGGAACTCACCGCGAACAATCCGCGCTACGACGAACGCTTCCGGCGCATGTGGCGCTACTACATCTGTGGCTCGGCCGCGACCTTCCGCACCCGCCGCGACCAGCTGTGGCAACTCACGCTGTCGCCCAACGGCGTGCCGGGCGGCTATCGCGTGCCGCGCTGAAGGTTCCTGCAGGCCGCCGGTTTGTGATACACAGTCCGTTCCGGGGATCATTGCAAGGCCGTTCGGGGTGGCCTGCATGCAAGACGATGCAGGAACAAGGGAGTACCACAGCAGCGGTTGCGTGATCCTGCCGGCCACGCGGCGCCTGCTGCGCGAAGGCGTGGAAGTCGAGCTGGAGGCCAAGGTCTTCGACCTGATCCTGTTGCTGGTGCGCGACCATGCGCGCGCGCTCGGCAAGCAGGAACTGATCGAAAAGCTGTGGGGCCGGCGCCCGATCACCGACGCCGCACTCAGCCAGTTGATCTACAAGGCACGACGCGCGTGCGGCGACGACGGCGAGCAGCAACGGGTGATCCGCACCATCTACGCGCGTGGTCTGCAGTGGATCGCGCCGGTGCGCTGCGTGACGGCGGAAGCCCCCGCAAACGCGGATCCCGAGCCTTCCCCGACGCTTGCGGCGCCGACGCAAGGCGCAGCACCGAACCCGCAACCCGCCGCCGTTCGACCGCCCGCACGCACGCGGCGCTGGTTGCTGCCGGCTGCAAGCCTCGCGGCTGTGGCGGCCCTTGCGGCGATGGCGTGGTCGATGGTCGCATCACGCGACGGGCAGCCGGCGAGCAATCCGCCCAGCATCGCCGTGCTGCCCTTCGAGAATCTATCCACCGACAAGACCAACGCCTATTTCGCCGCCGGCATCCAGGATGAAATCCTGACCGAACTCGCGAAGATCAATGGCCTGAAAGTCATCGCGCGCACCTCGACCGAACAGTACGCAAGCCGCCCCGATGATCTCCCCGCCATCGGCCGCCGGCTGGGCGTGGCGACGTTGCTGGAGGGCAGCGTGCAGCGGGCCGGCGATGAGGTCCACATCAATGTGCAGTTGATCGACGCCGCCAGCCGCGCCCACATCTGGGCGCACAGCTACAACCGCAAGCTCGACAACATCTTCGAGGTCGAGGGCGAAGTCGCGACGGAAATCGCGCAGACACTCGACGCCCGCTTGAGCCATCACGAAGCCACCAACCTGGCAGCGCCTCCCACCCGCAATCCCGATGCCTATCTGGCGTTCCTCAAGGCCAATCACCTTGCCGACCGGGTGCACGATCTGGGCAACGTCACGGATCCCGCCGGGCAAGCCGAACAGGCGATCGCGCTCTATCACGCCGCGGTGGCGCGCGATCCCGGTTTCGCCTTGGCCTGGGCGCGGCTTTCGATGTTCGAAAGCCGGCTGTGGTGGTTCGATATCGACGCTTCGCCGCAGCACAAGATTGCAGCGGAAGCCGACGCGCGGCGAGCCTTCGAACTGGACCCGGACCTCGCCGCGTCCCAGATGGCGCTGGGCTACGCCGAATACTATTTCAACCACGATTACGCTACGGCCCGCGGCCATTTCGAGCATGCGCTCGGGCAGTCTCCCAACAACGTCGATGCGATTGCCGCGCTCGCCTACATCGAGCGACGCCAGGGCCAGTGGCAGGCAGCCCTTGCCGGGCTGCACCGTGCCATCGAACTCGACAACCAGAACCCGCGCCGGCATTTCGAAGTCGCCGTCACCCTTACCGAAATGCGTCGCTACGACGATGCCGGCCAGCAATTGGCCCAGACCCTCGCGCTGGAACCGCACGACTACACCGCGATGGCGTACCGGGTGCGCATGCTGCTGATCGCGGACAAGCCGGCCGCCGCAAGCGAGGCGCTGGCGAGCATCCCGGCCGGCGTCGATCCGCTCGGCGCGGTCAGCGCGCTGCGCTTCGAATCCGCATGGCTCGCGCACAATCCGCGCGCCGCACTCGCCGCGCTCGACGGCGCTCCGGCGTGGGTAATGGACGCCCGGTTCCAGTACACGGTCCCGGTCGAACTGCTGCGGGGGCGAGCGTTGAGCCGCGCCGGCGACGAGCAGGCCGCAGCGCGCGACTTCGCGCGCGCACGCGACGAACTGCAAGAGGCGCTCGCGAAGCAACCCGACTCTCCGACGCTGTGGGGCGCGATGGGGCTCGCACAATCGGGGCTGCACGATGATGCCGCCGCGATCCAAGCGGGCCAACGCGCGGTGCAGCTTCTGCCACTTTCGAAAGACGCCTTTTACGGCACGGTGCACGCGCTGGCGTTGGCACAGATCTATTGCGCCGCGGGTGATTCCGGACAGGCCGTGAAGCTGCTACGGGAATTGCTGGCGATATCGTCAGGCGGCGCCGTCTCCCGGGCCCTGCTGCGCGCGAACCCCACGTGGGATCCCATCCGCAGGACGCCGGGTTTTCAAGCGCTCGTGAATTGACGATCCGGGCACGGCTGTCACCGCCTTTTCGAATCGGGATGCGGCCCGCAGCGCCACGCGCTGCCAATCTTGCCGATTGAATCCCGTTCTTGCGAAATCCGGACATGCCGCCCCGCGGGGTGTTAGGTCGCGCATCTCGACATCGCAGCAAATTTCAATCGCATACCTTTGATTCGATGGCGAAGTGAACTTTCGTAATGACTTCATCAGGGAAGCCTGAGCGCTTCCTCAAGATCGTCGCGACAACCTGATGTGGAATGAGTCCATGTCGCGCCGCCCCGGCCGGTCGAGGGGATTTGCCGACGGGATACTGGACCGGGCCGCCGGGCCATCCCGAACCGGCGGCGCGACATCTTTTCCCCGGTTCTGCTCGATACGCGCTCGATTCCAATTCCCCCTCAGGGAGACACCCATGACCGTCCTGTCGCAAGCGGACATTGAAACTTTCCGGTTGCCCGGCCTCACCCACCAGACGCTGGCCAACCTGACCCGCGGCACCTACACCATGGAGGTGTGGCGACAAGCCCTCGCCGCCGGTGCGGTGACGCCATGGCACCAGCATTCCTGCGAGGAAGTCATCGTGATCCTTGCCGGCCATGGCGAATGCCGGATGCCGGGCCGCACCGAGACCTTCGGTCCGGACACCACGCTGATCGTGGAGTCCGACGCGTTGCACCAACTTGCCAACACCGGCGATACACCGCTGGAGTTGCTGGCGGTGCTCGGAATGACACCGGTGACCGTGCTGGACGCCGACGGCTACCTGCTGGAACTGCCGTGGGATACGCCGCTGCCGGCCAGCGTCATCGCATGACCGGTTCAAGGAGAGGTTGTGCAGCCGTCGTTGTCGTCACTTCGCGACTCGACATCTTGAAGGGGTGAGCACAAGTGAGAGGCAAGGGGATACTGATCATGAATGCCGTGTTGGTGCTGTGCTCGTGCAGCGCCATCGCAGCCGCGGACGATCACGAAGCCGCACTGGCCGCGCAGTTCAAGGCTGCGGCTCCCGCGGAGCGTGCCAAGCTCGCCAGGAACCTGAGCTACCGCAACGACACGCCCGCGATGGTGGCCGCACTGCTGCCACTCCTCGAAGGCCACGATGCCGAATTGCGCGCCGATACGGCGTACCTGCTGCGGGGTTTCTACAGCAGCGCATTGCAGCAGGCCACCCCCGCGCTGCTGGTCGCGCTGACCGAGGATCCCGCATGGCGGGTGCGTGCCAACGCGGCGTATGCGCTGATGACCATCCCGAAAAGTGCCGACTTGCTTGCCGTGTTCGGCAAGTGCACCGCCGATCGCGACGAGCGGGTCCGCGCGGCCTGCGCCAAGGGCCTCGGCACCATCGCCAAGGCGCAGCACGCTGGCGACAGCCACGTGATATCGCTGCTCGCCATCGACCTCGGCGACGCGTCGCGGCTGGTCCGCTACGGTGCCGCGACGGCGTTCGCGGAACTCGCGTCGACCGACCCCGCCGCAATCCACGCGCTGGCGGCGCGCCTCGACGTCGAGCCCGACCCATGGGTCCGCGGCGCGATCGCTCAAGCCATCGCGGCATCGGGCCCGGCCGCCGAACCGGCGCTGCCGGCGCTGACACGCGCCGTGCTCGATCCGTTGCCGTTGTACACGGCGAACCAGGTGATTGCCGCGATGGCTGCGATCGGGGCGCCGGCCGTGCCGACGCTCATCGCAACGCTGGGTTATCGGACACCGGGAGCGCGCTATTCGACCCGCGCGGCGAACGCCGCGAACACCGCACTGGTGAAACTCAAGGTGCCGATGACCGCACCGCTGATCGTCGCCCTGCAACGCGGCCCGGCCCAGCAGCGCACGTTCGCAGCCGACGTGCTCGGCGAAAAGGGTGCCGAAGCGACCGCCGCGATTCCCGCGCTGACTTCGGCACTGAAGGACGACGACACCGGCGTTCGCCGAGCCGCGGCAAAGTCACTCGGTCAGTTGACGGCTTACGACGGCGCAGCATTGCCTGCACTGCTCGGCGCCCTGGACGACCCCGAAGCGGATGTGCGCGAAGCTGCGGTCAACGCACTGGATGATGGGCTGGACGGCGCGTTCGTCAGCAACGATCGCGCAATCGCCGCATCTCGCGCCGGCAAACCCGTGCCCAAACCCGTGGACGTCTTGCCTCCCCCGCTGGTTGCGCAGACGGCCAAGGCACTCGGTGCCCGCCTTGGCGATTCCGATGCCGCCGTCGCCGGCACTGCGGCGCAGGTCCTCGGGAAAATGGGTCCGCAGGCCGCGCCTGCACTGGGCGCGCTGAAGGCGGCACTGCTTGCGCCGCACGGCGACCATGCGCGCGATGCCGCCGACGTGCTGGCGGCAATGGGCAGCATCGGCGCACCCCTTTTGATCGAGGCGGTCCGCACCGGTGCATCCTCCGCCGACCGAAACAGCATCGGCATTCGCGGTCGCGCCGCTTCCGGCCTGGCGACGTTGGGCTGGAACAAGCAACTCGGCGACCACACGGCTGCAGCCGTCGCCGCGCTGATCGACGGGCTTTCCGATCCACGCAGCGACGTGCGCGGCGACGTCGCCGAAGCGCTCGGCAATCTCGGCCATGCGGGTGGAGGCGTCGCGCCGATGAAAGGCACGGTCGTCGCGGCGCTCAAGGACGCGATGGCTCGAGAACAAGACGACAGCGCCAAACAATCCATGCAACTGGCGATGCGGAACTGGGGAATGGGTTCATGAGACGTTTCGGACGACGTGCGATCGGCTACGCGATCCTTGCGGCCATCATGATGGCGGCGCTGGGACTGGCGTCGTGTTCCGGCAATCATGCGAGCGGCGCCGGCAACGACGATTCCGGCGAAGCCGGCGGCGGCGCAGCAAAGGCCATGCTCGCCATCACCGCCTCGCTGGATGGTCGCGACGTGACCAGCGACAGCGCCGGAATGGTCGCCGACGCGAACGGCAACTTCGCCGGCGAGCTGGAGACGGATTCCAACGGACTCGAAGCCAAGCTCGCGCCCGGCAAGTACAAGGTCCTCGTCACCTATCAGGGCGATTACGACGGCGTGCCGCCGATGCAGGCAATCGATGTCACGCTTGAGGCCGGCCATACGACCCAGGAAAAAGTCACGCTGGACAAGAACGTCTCGATGGCGGCGCTGCAAATGCTGCAGCAGATGTCGCTGCAGGCGGCCCAGGCGGCGATGCACCGGAACGCCGGCAACGGCACGTCGTCGGGAAATTTGTTCGGCGCGCCCAAACATGCGGACCCTGCACGCCTCGCGGCGTTTGCGACCTGTGCGGGGCTGCCCGAGGATTACTTCGGCAATGCCGACGACATCCCGCCGGAGCAGTTGGACACCGAACCCGGACTTGTGTTGCCCGCCGTGCAAGTGGTTGCCATGCCCACGCCGCCACGGACGACGCCGATGCAGACGGCGTTCGACACGATGTGGGCTGGAAATCTGGAAGCCGCAGCCATCGCCGATGCCGTGGAAACGACTCTGTCCGGGCTACGCGCGGCGATCGTGTGGGGCGACATGGACAATGCCGGCAAGCTTGTCGAACACCTCTTGAAATTGCTGCCGCGCATGGCCGCTGCAGACAAGTCCAGCCGGCTCGCCGAAGCCAAACTGCTGCGCCTTTCGGTTGCGCCACTCCTGCAGGACAACCCGCCGCCCATGTTCAACGTCGACGATCCGCTCGGCATGCAGCAAGCCTTCATCGCATGGCAACAAAAGCTGAGGCAGGATGGCCTGCCGCCACAAACTGCGGCGACGCTCAAGGCCGCCGGCTGGACCGAAAAGGACATCGCCGCGATGACCGCAAACGCGATCCGCGCACCGGCAGGACAGGTCGTGCCGCAAACGATCGTCGGCGCCGTGATGGCGGCCGCGGCCATCCGGCACGACGATCAGGGCGACGACAAACAGGTCACAGCCGCCAACGCCGAACTCGACAAGTTGCAAAAGGGGGTAACGCGTTGTGGCTCACTCTGAACATACCCGACACGCGCGTATCGATGGATGCGGCGGCCTGCGCAAATGGGCACTCGCGATAGGTTCGTGCATCGCTTTGCTGGCGATGCAACCGGCGCTTGCCCAGACCTCGAGTCAAATACAACAGAACACCGCGGACGCCGTCTACAAACTCAACTTCCTCACGGAAATGGCCGCGCTTGCCCAGGATCCCGCGTTGCTGCAACAGCTCAAGCAGCAGATCGCCGAGGAACTGCAGGAGCTCCAGTCCCTCAACCGGCAGGCCTACCGCCGGTGCGAAGCGATGAAGCATCCGACCCAAGGCAACAGCGGCGACATCTACAAGTGGGCCGAAGAGGAAAAACACCGGAACGAAGCGATGAAAGACCTCTCCGGCATTTCCAGGATATTCGGCGGCGTGCCGAGCGCGGAGAGTGCGATGGTTTCGGGCCCCGGTGATGAGGCACTCGGTGCCGCCAAGGACAACGCGGTCGAAATCGCCAAGGGTCTGGCCGAAGGCACCCGCCTCTCGGCGGTGTTCAACAAGCTCGGTCCCGCGCTCGCCATGCTGGATGGCGGTACCCAGCTCTACAACGCCTGGCAGGCAGTGAAGCTGGGCAGCGACGTGATCGACCGGCGCAATGCTGCCGATGCGGCACTGACCGATTGCAAGAAGCCGCCGGAGCATCCGGAGCTGGCCCAGGGCACGCCGTATTTGCGGCCGTTTCCGCCGGGGCCGCCGCCGTCACCGCAGCCGCCGTCCAAAAACCTACCACCGCCGCAACCACCCAACCCGAAACAGCCTCCACAAAAATCGATCCCACTCGGACAGTTCCTGCAGCAGATGCTGGGTGCGCGCGGGCATGGCGGGTGAACCAATCCAGGCCATCCCGGCAATATCGGTGCGTTCGACAGGCGCTGCGTTTGCCGCGCTGAATCCATGCGGCGTTCTGGTCGCGGTTGTCGTGATTTGCGTGCCGTTGGCGATCGACCCATTCGGATTGCATGCGTTCCTGCCGGTCAAGCAGGCGGTACTGCTGTTCGGCAGCACGCTCGTTGCGTTGCTCGCGACGGCGCAGTACTTCGCAAAAACGTGGAGAGCGGACGCTGCCCACGCGCGGCAACGAGCGGATTCGCGATCAAGTGCGTGGCTGGCAGGCACCGTGCTTGCGCTGTGGATGTGGTCGCTTGTCGTCACGCCACACGCGCTCAATCCGGCGCTTCACCTTGGCTTCGGCTGGGCATGCCTGTCCGCGCGCATGGTCGTCTTTTTCGCGGCGATGCGCTACGCACGACAAGCGCGCAACACGGATTCGTCGCGAAACTTCGAGCTGCTGCTCGGTGCCGTCGCCATCGCGGCCTTGGTGATGGCTTGCCATGCATGCCTGCAGGCGGCGAACGCGGATCCGCTCGTCTGGATCGTGGGCAGGCCCGTGCAGGAATCGGGACGCTGGCGGATTTTCACGACCACCGGCAATCCTGACTGGACCGCCGAATTCCTTGCGGCAGCCGCGCCCATCGCCGTGTGGTGGATATCCCGCTTCACGCGCGGCTCTGCGTGGCTCTGGCTGCTGTTCGTCGCCGCCATCCTGCCCACCGGCTCGCGCGTGGGCCTGGCGGGTCTGCTCGTGGGCGCTGCCATTCACGCGTGGACACCTCGGCGCGATCGACGCGAAAACCTCGATTCGAGAAACTGGACGAGTATTTTCTTCGCCGGCCTGATCGCGCTCGGACTGCTGGCTTTGCTTTTGCGCAACCACGGCTATGCGGCGGCGTTGCTGCGGTGGAACGATTTTCATTCCGTGCTCGGCCGTTTGCAGTTGTGGCGGGCGTCGCTGCATCTGATCGCCGCGCGGCCGATTCACGGCTATGGCCTCGATCATTTCGCACTGATGCTGCCCGACGGATTTCGTGCCGTGGCGGCGCCGCTGGACCCGATCGCGCGCAGCCGGATGCCCGACTTGCTGACCGCGCACGCGCACAGCGACTTTCTTGAAATGAGCGTGGAAACGGGCATTCCCGGTGGGCTTCTGCTGCTCGCGTTGTTCGCGCTGGGATGGTACGCGGCACGACGTGCGCTCGATTCGATCCTTTCGCCCGCCATCACGGAGTCACCGGATGAGTCGCGTGTGCCCAACTGCACGCGCGTTGCGGCGGCCATCCCCGCGCTCGCCGCTTCGCTCGGCGTACTTTTCATGCTGGCCTTGGCGTCGGCACCGCTGCATACCCCTGCGACGGCGCTGCTGTTCTGGCTGGTACTCGGATGCATGGCCGGCTTGGTGCCGATCGCTGCCACGAATTCGTCTTTTGCATGGAATCGCCGCCACGCGTGGCAACGCGCTGGCAGCGTCGTTGCGATATGCGCAATGCTCGCGGTCACGGGATGGACCGGCCATCGTGCGTTCGTGCTGCTGACCGAAAACCGGCAAGCGGCAGCGGCCGCCACGATGGCGGCAACCGGACAACCGCGCGGAGCCGAGCGTCTTTACGGAAGCGCACTGACACGCGCACCGTGGGACCACGAAAGCGGCGTTGCCCTCGCCTCATTGTTGATCTATCAGTACCAGCCGGATGCGGCATTGCGCGTGCTGGATCGCATCGACGCCTGGTCGCAAAGCCGTGAGGGCTGGTTGGCGCGCACGCGTGCCTGGATGCTCAAGAACGACACCCGCACTGCGCTGCGGGTGACGGAATACGCCACGGCTGCGGTGCCCGATTTCCTGCGCGCCCAGATGCTGCGGGCGCGTTTGGCGGCGCGTCTGGGAAAAACGTCGGAGGCCAAGGCCGCCTGGCACCAAGTGCTGCTGTCGCCGCAACGCTCGGCGCGCGCGCAGCGGATCATGTTCGAAGCCGCGCAAGCGTTGAAAGCACAAGCGCAGGCACCTTGAGTGCGCCCTTCCGGACGAGACACCGGAACAGCGCCTCATTCCGGCGTGGCGAAGCGCGAGCGGATCACACCCCATGACACAATGCGCGGATTCCTTTTTCGCCCGTGTCAGGATGAAAACGCTGCAACGCTTCTGTATAGCCCTCGCATTCGCGCTGATCGCCAGCACGCCCGCGCTGGCCGATCCCGCGCTGTGGGTAGCGAAAGGCGCCACCGCCACGGTTTACCTGTTCGGCACCGTGCACGTCCTGCCGAAAGATGCCAAGTGGCATTACCCGGCGCTCGAGAAGGCGCTCG
>Ga0207695_10002702_pt1 | contig 25862 bp, 20 predicted proteins | sample KBSC54metaG_FD_184354 | JGI IMG/M metagenome (GOLD analysis project Ga0207695, IMG submission 184354) | Corn rhizosphere microbial communities from Kellogg Biological Station, Michigan, USA - KBS C5-4 metaG (SPAdes) (version 2) | ecosystem: Host-associated > Plants > Roots > Rhizosphere > Soil...
AACCGCGAACAATTACGTGGACTTCTACCACAAGGTTTTGGAAAATGTATAATTTTAAATAAAAAAAATCCACTAAAATCGGGTAATATTAGAAAGTCAGGTATTAAGATACCTGACTTTTTTATGCCTTCAAACCTCACCGGCGTTCCTAATAATTAAATTTTAACGAGTTGCTATTTGTAAAGAACTTGTTACAAATTACTGATTGTCCGACGTTTTTACAGCGAAAAAAAATTATACACTTCGGTTTTCGCTGCAAAAACTAACTGCGAATCTGCCATTTTTGTCTTTTTTCTGACAAAAATAGAAAACCCATAATCTATTGAAAATCAGAGCATATTGTAAAACTAATTAAAGTTTATATTAATTTTTTTTCGCCATAATTAATTTTTATGAAACTTCGACACTTACACGAGCGTAGAAGAAACCCTAAAATGCTGTTATGGAAATGAAAAAAATAAAGACCCCCCTTGCAGGTTTGATATGCTCCCTCGCATTACTAACTGCCACGACTTTTTCGTCATGTAAAAAAGATTCTTCAGTAGTACCCACAACCGATTTAACAGGCTCAACTGCGACAACAAATAGTATAGATTACAAGGGTCGTCACCATACCGGATATATAGATACTACCCGTAGACCTGGAAAAGGTGTTTCGTTAGGCGATCCTACAGGAACAGGCGGCATTACCGGTACAACTGGAATAACAGGTACTACGGGAATTACTGGTGCGACAGGTTCTACAGGAACTACTGGCGCAACCGGTTCTACCGGCACGACTGGCACAACTGGCGTTACTGGTAAAACAGGAACTACTACTGGCACCACGGGCACGACTGGGGCAACCGGTGTAACAGGTAAAACTGGGACTACTACCGGTACAACCGGTTCAACGGGAGTAACTGGTAAAACAGGAAGTACTACAGGTACCACGGGAAATACCGGGTCTACCGGAACAACTGGCTCTACGGGCACCACAACAGGACCAATTACCGGAACATCTGGAGTGACTCATTTTGCATATAAGGCATCAGCACCTATCAGCTTAAGTAATCAGAGCAATATCACTATCAGCGGAGATTCTATAAACGTAGGCAATGGCGGCACTGTGGGTATTAAATTAAATAACTGTACCAATGTGCACATCACGAAATGTAAAGTGATGAACTCTACCAATGATGGTATCCAGTTGAATAACTGTACCAACGTAATTATTGATAGCTGCTTTGTTACCAATGTAAGAGCCGGTGTTAATGCAATGTCCAGTACAACAGTAAAAGTGAACAACAATCAGTTCCTGAATATGAATGGGCCATTCCCATCGGGAAACTTTGTGCAGTTTAATAATGTAAACGGAAGCGGTTGCCAGATCCAGTACAATCATTGTGAAGATGTTGTTGGTGTAGCACAGCACCCTCAGGATGGCCTAAGCGTTTACCAGTCAAATGGTTTACCAGGCGATTCGATCATGGTGATTGGGAACTACATCAGAGGCGGCCAGGTACAGCATGACTCAGGCGGCGGTGCAGGTATCGTTTTAGGCGATGTTGGTGGCACTTACCAGGTAGCCCGTTATAATGTACTGGTTAACCCTGGTGCAGTAGGCGCCCAGGTACAGGGTGGCAGCCATATCACAATGGATCACAATACTATCTACAGCACAGCGACACCATTTACTATGGTAGGCCTAGCCTATGGTAACTACTCGGGTGCAGCTAGCAGCGATGTGACAATGAGCTATAATAAAGTGAAATATTTCCAGACATCAGGAGCAGAAATGGATATTTGGTGGGATCCAAGTACAGCGACCCAACCGCAAGGATGGAACACCAATATCGTGAAAGCAAGCATTGATGCCAGCATATTACCAACAACAATAATTACACTCAACTTATAAGATTTTAAGAGCAAGATTAAACTAAATCAAAACGCGAACCCGGCTAATATGTCACATATTGCCGGGTTTTGCTTTTTATATCATAGAAATTTCCTTAGGTGACACTTTTTCATGAACTCATAGATAATTGTTTAAAAATATGTAGAAAACATGTTGAAATTTAATTGGTTGATAATCAGGTTGTTTGGATAATTTCAGCAATGACATTTCCTGAAGCTGATTTTCATTGTGATCAGCGCTGAAAAGAGTCTTCAGGAAACCCTAATTAATTTAACTATTATGATTCAACCTGGACTTGCAAAAGGCCGTGCTACCTTTGCTCTGCTCTTTACTGCGATATGCTTTGCATTAATGGTTTCTTCCTGCAAAAAGGATGAACCAGACTCCCAACAATCTCCTGACGTTAATTTTGGCGAGAGCAACAGTCGGATTTTTAGACATTATCATCCCAAAACTCGTACCTCATCTACCACAAGTGGTACAACAGGAGCTACTGGCACAACCGGAGTAACGGGTTCAACAGGAACTACCGGTACAACAGGTGGTACAACTGGCTCGACAGGAACTACCGGCAAAACTGGTACAACAACCGGCACATCCAGTACATCCACTAATATTGTATACAAAGCGTCAGCACCTATTAGCTTGAGCAATCAGAGCAATATTACCATCAGCGGCGATTCTATTAATGTCGGCAATGGCGGTACGGTCGGCATTAAGTTGACAAATTGTACTAACGTTCACATCACCAAATGCAAAGTAATGAACTCCACAAACGATGGTATACAGCTTAATAATTGCACCAATGTTACTATTGATACTTGCTTTATTACTAACGTAAGAGCCGGAGTTAATGTTATGTACAGCACAACTGTAAAGGTGAATAATAACCAATTTCTGAATATGAACGGTCCATTTCCGTCTGGAAATTTTGTGCAGTTTAATAATGTAAATGGTGGTGGCTGTCAAATCAACTATAACAAGTGCGAAGATGTAGTGGGTGTCGCCCAGCACCCTCAGGATGGACTGAGTGTTTATCAGTCAAATGGTTTACCCGGAGATTCAATCATGGTGATCGGCAATTATATTAGAGGTGGTCAGGTTTTGCATGATTCAGGTGGCGCAGCTGGTATCGTCCTGGGTGACGTTGGCGGTAGCTATCAGGTTGCCCGTTATAACATATTGGTCAATCCAGGCTCAGTAGGGGCCCAGGTCCAGGGTGGTACTCATATCAAGATGGATCATAATACTATTTATAGTTCGCCTACTACTTATTCAGTTGTTGGAATTGCTTACGGAAATTACTCAGGTGCGTCCAGCAGTGACGTAACTATGAGTTATAACAGCATAAGATATTACCAAACCTCAGGCGCTGAAATGGATGAATGGTGGGATGCAAGTACAGTAACCCAGCCGCAGGGGTGGAGCACAAATATTCTGCAGGCGAATATTAGTGTCAGTATATTGCCGTCGGTAATAATTACCCTGAACTTATAACAACCAGCCCCCGAACAGAATATATATAAAGAGTCTGTCTTTTTTTAAATGATAGATAGGCTTAAATGTCAGGCGGTTAGCACAATCATAAAGTGCTGACCGCTTTCTTTTTCTTATTGATTTCAATTATTAAATTATAAATCACAATAGCTTTAGCATCACTAAAATTTATAACCCAACGGGCTAATTTTTGCATAGTAATTAAAAAATGTGCATAAAAATGTTGAAATTATAATTCTTTGACACCCAGTTATTTTAGATATTTTGCGGCGTTAATGATTCCGAAAGAACTACGATTAATAAACTAAAAGTTAGAAAGCGTCGTTCAAAAAGGCATAATTAATTTAACTACTATGATTAGACCTGAACGTGGACAAAGCCGCATGGCTTTCACTTTGTATTCTTTTGCCTTAATTACGGCATTATTAGTATCCTCCTGTCAAAAAGATGAAACAGCACTTCCATCGGAGAGTTTAACGAATTCTTCTGGTATAGGAAAAGGATCATCATCAATCGATAACGGTGGTACTACAGGCGCAACCGGCGTAACGGGAAAAACTGGTACGACTGGTTCAACTGGAACCACAGGAACACCCGGCAAAACCGGCACGACGAGCACTTCAACAAAGTTTATTTACAAAGCGTCATCACCTATCAGCTTGAGTAATCAAAGCAATATCACCATCAGCGGCGATTCTATAAACGGGGGAAGCTCAGTTGGCATACGTTTGAGCAATTGCAACAATGTGCATATTACCAAATGCCTGATTCAAAATACCACAAATGATGGCATTCAATTGAGTAATTGTACCAATGTAATTATCGACAGCTGTTTTATCACAAATGTAAGAGCCGGTGTTAATGCTACGCAGTGTAAAACTGTGAAGGTAAACAGCAACCAGTTCCTGAACATGAACGGTCCATTCCCGTCAGGCAACTTTGTCCAGTTAAACAACGTGAGCGGCGGCGGTATCCAGGTAAACTATAATCATTGTGAAGATATCGCCGGTATAGCGCAACACCCGCAGGATGGCATAAGTATTTATCAGTGCGACGGCTTACCGGGCGATTCGGTGCAAGTAATTGGCAACTGGATCCGCGGCGGGCAGATTCAAAATGACTCAGGCGGCGGCGCTGGTATCGTATTGGGCGATGTAGGTGGTTCATACCAGGTAGCTCGCAACAACATTGTCATAAATGGTGGCTTCGTAGGTATGCAGGTTCAAGGTGGAACTCATATCAAAATGGACCACAACACAATTTACGGTATTAGCACCCCTTACTCAAACTGCGGTCTTTGCTATGGTAATTACTCAGGCGCATCGAGCTCCGATATTTATATGGGCTACAATAAAGTAAAGTTCTTCCAGAAATCAGGTGCGGAAATGGATGCATGGTGGGATCCTTCATCAGCATTCCAACCTGATGGATGGAACACAAATATCCTGAAAGCTAATATCGACGCCAGTATTTTGCCTTCGGTAATAATTACGCTGAAGCTTTAGCAGACATTTTATTAAATGGACAACCCCCATTTTGAATAGAGTAAAGGTTGAATTACTCTGTTCAAAAGTGGGGGTTTTAAGTTATTAAGATTTCCAGTTAGTAAGCGTTCTTATCGCCAGTGGCTGATTTCCAGAATGTTAATGCAATTATTCTTAGATCCAGCAAGAAAGTCCAGTTTTCAAGATACCACACGTCAGCTTCAACACGCTCAAGCATAGCTTCAGTTGTTTTCGTTTCACCACGCAAGCCGTTTATTTGTGCCCAGCCGGTTATACCTGGTTTCATGAAGTGACGAACCATAAACTGATCTATCAGTTGAGAATATTGTTCAGTGTGACTTAACATGTGGGGACGAGGCCCTACAATAGACATATTACCAATCAGTACATTAAAGAACTGAGGGAGCTCATCAATACTTGTTTTACGCATGAAAGCCCCTAGTTTGGTTACACGTGCATCACCCTTACTTGCCTGAACATGTTCAGTCTTATTATCCTTTTTCATGCTCCTGAATTTGTAGCAGGTAAAGGAGTGGTTGTCACGGCCCGAACGTTTTTGCTTAAAGAATACCGGCCCTTTTGACCCTAATTTGATCAGGATAGCTATTATTGGAAACAACCAGGTGAATAAAAAAATGATCACTCCTAATGAGAACATAATGTCAAAGGCACGTTTAGTGATCCTGTTGACAATATTCTCTAAAGGTTCAGCTCTTACGGTCAGAATAGGAATGTTACCCAAGTTCTGCAGGTAAGATGTGTTTTTAAAATATTCATGGTATTCAGGCACTATTTTGAACCTGATCAGGTTCTTGTCAGAATCAGACATTAAACGCTCGATGGTTTTATGTTCTGAGTAAGGCAGCGCGCAAAATATTTCTTCAACGTTGTTTTTAAGAACATAATCCATGCAGAGGCTGGTATTGCCAAGGTAAAGGTGCTTTGGACTAACCCTTGATGGCTCGTCATCAAAAAAGCCTAATAAATTATATCCTTTTAAGACTTTATTGTTGAATTGATTGTAGAGTTCATTACCTGCTCGGCTGGCGCCAACTATAATAGCGTTTCGGGAGTTATTCATCAGTACCTTATCGCTTTTCCTAATTGCAAAGAATCCTATTTTCCAGATGCCCAGGAAAATTCCGAATGCCGACATGGCGTAAAACAAATACTCATTTGATATAAAACGGGCCTTGGTTCCGCTCATTGCCAATATGATCACGCAAATCAAGCCGAGATAAAGCAGGTACGTTTTAGCCACATTGCGATAAACCTTAAGGTCGATATCTGAAACGTTATTGTAAAGACTGGTAATATTAGAAGATAAAAGCCATAAAAGATTGAATACCAAAACTACAGGTAAATAGCTTTTATTATTCACCCATGATATAAAAGTATGATTGAAGTAATTGTAAACGAGAATCAAAGACAAGTTTAGCAACAGATAATCTAATGTTATATTAATTACATTATGAAATTGTTTGTACCTGTGTACCATAGTTCAAATAGGTTTGATGTTTACTATTATGCAATAACTATGCATTAAAATAAATTCTACTACTTATTATATATTTTTTCAGAAAAAAATCAGGTTTTATTCGCATACATAGGGGAAAACCACCTTATGCATTAATTGAAACCTCAAATATTTAACTATTAAATTGTTGGTTAATTTTCTAATACGAAAAAATACTATCTCGTCCGGGAAAAAAAATCCCCATTTGAGTAAAAGTTTATACAAGGATATTTATACCCTAAATCGCGACTTACAGCGGGGGAGATATTGTACTTAATACAAAACAGTTGTTCGCAATTAAGGCCATTGTTAGCCATCCGAAATTTGATTAGTTAATATTAGTTTAACATATTGACCAATACGATCGATGACCTGATACGTATTTAAGGGTTTAAAAGTTAGCCATTTGAGGAAATAAACAAAAAGCCCTATTGACTAAATTTGAAATATTTTTTTCCCTGGGTAAAATTGAAGTGATTTCGATTATCTCGCTATAATTATGGCTTATTTATGCATATTACTAAAATTCTAATCTGGTTTATTCCCTTTTGGTACGCTTTTTCGTAATTGGCAAATATTATTTAACGCGCTGATTTAATTTATAATTGAAACATTCATCTAAGGTGAGTCGTTAAATGTCGATTGGAAAAATAGTTTATCGGCTGAAACTTTTTTTACAGAAAATAGTTGTTCTTTGTCGAATATGAACGGGATCGGGATGAATAGGATCAAGTAAGAATTATAAAACAAATTACCGATTTAATTATTGTTTTATAGTTACAAAAACAGGGCAGTTAAAAGCATGGTTTGGGCTGATGGTTTTTGAAAAAATATATACAGAATACAGCTACTTATTTAAAACAGTTAACTAATTCCAAAATAGAAAATATAGGTGTAATAACCCCTTGAAAATTAATTATTATATAAAAATAAAACTTATATTACTATCGCCAAATCTTCATACGCAATAACAGTCACAAGAACCCATGTACAACATCTAAAGAATCCCACTATGAACTTCAAATCGACATTATTTCTCTTATTTGTGCTTGTTGCGGTGCTCTGCAGCTCGTGCTCGACCTACGAAAAAGTTCCTTATTTCCAGGACCTCAATCAAAATAGCATTACAAAGGAGGATATTAATAACTTTTCTCCGCTGATCATACAACCGGGCGATATATTAGCTATCAGCGTAAACAGCCCATCAGAAGGGGCCAGCCAGTTTGCCTATAATCTTAACAGAATAAATGGTTCCAGTTCAACTGACGCAACAACTCCTGAAAATGCTGTAATTGGTTGGATGGTTGATTTAAACGGTAATATTAATCTGCCGTTTCTTGGCCAGGTTAAGGTAGCCGGATTAAATACCACTAATCTAACTGATCAACTGACAGCATCTCTTTCAAATTATCTGAAAAAACCTGTCGTAAATGTTAGGATCACCAACTTCAAGATATCAGTGTTAGGTGATGTGGCTAAACCAGACGTTTTTACTATACCAAACGAAAGAGTTACTATACCAGAGGCGCTAAGCATGGCGGGAGATCTTAACATTACTGCAATTCGCCAGATATTTTTAGTTAGAGAGATAAATGGCAAGCGTGAGTACATCCCGATTGATTTGAATTCAAAAAAATTATTTGATTCGCCATACTATTATATGAAAAATCACGATGTATTAGTAGTAACGCCAAATCGTTCTAAAATTTCCAATAATAATACAGCAGGGTTCCAGAGAGTCAGTTTAATAATTTCTGCACTTTCAGTGGTAGCCTTAGTACTAGTTTACCGTAAAAATCTATAATAAAATCAATGGCTGTTACCACAAACGACAACAGGTATACAACAATAACTTTACCCGTTTCACAAAATCAAACAACTGATTTTGCGAAGGTCTTTAAAAAGTATGTTTTTCACTGGCCTATATTCCTTCTATCTTTAATAATATTTATAGGAGGGGCATTTTTTTACCTAAAATATGCCAAGGCTGTTTATCCTATAAATGCAACTATAGCGTTTAAGGACAGTAAAAATCAGGATCAGAGACAGGATAAAGATAACATCAACCAACTGGACCAGATTAGCACCCCTGTTATCTTCGAAAATGAAATTGAGATAATAAAATCTAAAAAGATAATGTTGCAGGTGGTTAATAGTATGAACCTATGGATTGGGTATGCTAAAAAAGAAGGTATGGTTACTACCGACCTTTATAAAAACTCCCCGGTAAAATTCAGTTTTATAAAAATGCCTGATAAAATTGATGATAAAGGCATTAAACTGGACATTACGATTGACAATGCACAAGGTTTTACTGTTGAAGATAAAAACGGAAAACAAACCCAGTTTAAATACGGCCAATATATTCAGAGTGATTTTGGCTTGTGGAAACTGGATGCCACGCCTTATCTCGCCGCGTTTACTGGTTCGAAAATATCTGTAACCGTCGGGGACCCTTCAGGAGTGGCTGATTATTATGTAAGTGGGCTTAAATCTACTTTGGATGATAAGGAAGTGCCGTTTGTTGATCTGTCTATGTCTGATGTCGTTCCTCAGCGTGGGATTGATGTCCTTAACGCTGTAATTAATGCGTATATGAAAGCAGCGGTTGATGAGAAAAACAAGAAAACCGACGCGAACATCAAGTTTATTAACAAACGTATTGATTCAATAGCTAAGGACTTGCATATGAGTGAGGCTCAGATAGAGAGCTATGCAAGTTCTAAAGGATTGACAAGTAATATCGATGCGCAATCGCAAACCTACGTTCAGGATGCTCAGCAGAGTCAGAAGGCTCTTGATGATATTAATCTACAAATAAGAATTATCAATAGCATAGAAAATTATGTTAATTCTCCGGGTTCAAATAAACAACCTTCAACCGTAGGGTTGCAGGACCCAAGCCTAACGTCGTTGCTTGATAAACTAACAGAAGCTGAGTTAAGAAAACAGAATTTATTGGCTAACAACCCTCCTGATAATCCGATATTTGAATCTATTAATAGTGAGATTAGCACCCTGCAGGCCAATATAAGAGAAAAGGTACGTAACAATAAAGAAACCCTGATGCTTACCAGGGGACAGCTTCAGTCGACCAATTCAAGAGCTGAAGGACAGTTAAGAAGCATTCCCGGACAACAAACCCAGTTAAATGGTATGCACAGGGATAACGACGCTGAAGCAAAATTGTACTCTTTCTTATTAGAGCAACGCGAGGCACTGTCATTGAAATATGCTTCTACTGTAACCGATGCTAAAGTGGTGGATTATGCACATGCAGGCAATTCAAAATGGCCGAAGTCGTCAATAGTATATGTTCTGGCTTTATTTGCTGGCATGATCCTTCCTGTTGGTGTTATTTATACCCGCAATAGCTTTGACGATAAAATTACCCATCGCAGGCAGATTGAACAAGAAGTGGATATTCCTATTTTGGGAGAGCTATCGTTCCAGGAGTCATCGACTGCAATCGTTATAACGAAAGAGCGCGGAAGCTTTGCCATTGGCGAACAATTTAGGGCGTTGCGATCAAAGCTATACCAGGTTCTCAGCAACAATGAGGGCGGTAAAGTTTGCGTCGTTACTTCCAGCACATCTGGTGAAGGTAAGAGCTTTGTGAGTGCAAACATGTCGGTTACACTGGCATATGCAGCGAGAAAAACCATTATTTTGGAGATGGACCTTAGGAAACCTAAAATCGCATCTATCTTCGAATTGCCGGATGAGCATTTAGGTATTAGCGATTATCTGGAAAGTGATCACCTGAGTATTGACAGTCTTATCCGTCCTTCAGGCATTCCCGGATTGGATGTAATGAGCGCCGGTACTATACAAGAAAACCCTTCTGAATTACTGGAAAAGGTTAACCTTGATAACCTGATAGATATCCTTCGTAAGAAATATGATTTTGTGATCATTGATAGTCCGCCAATACATTTGGTGACTGACGCCCTGATCATCGCAAGGGTAACCGATGCTTGTCTATATGTAATAAGACAAGGTTACACTCTCAAGGAAGAGCTTGACTTTATTAATGAAGTTAAAAATGAGAACAGATTCCCTAAACTTAATCTCATATTTAACGGTATAAAGAGAGAGAAGTACGGTTATGGCTATAACTACAACAATAGCTACTACAATACTTACACAAGCCGTCCTAAAAACACATTTGGTCGTGCGATGAGAGGCTTTTTAGCCAGATTTTAACAGAACGCGATTCTGTTTTTATCAGACTAATGATTTATAGCTTGGTCGGCGTCGTTATGGAAATTGCCTCAGATTTATGAGTTATTGATGGAGCCCTATCCATCAATAACATAATAATTTTGATCGACTGATAAGTTTAACTATTGAAAAACAAATTAAGCAGGAAAAGTGCAAAAGTTAAGTGTTAACAACATTAGGCAACTAATAAAACAAAATTGGGCGAATCCGAAGGCGAGACAGGTTTTTATGCTGTTCTCAGTTAATATTGCCGGAATACCAATGAGTATTATTACCAGCATTATTTTTACACATTATCTGGGGCCAAATGGATTCGGGGATTATCAATTTATGGATAATCTCTTCAATTTTACCGTATTAATTACCACATTTGGTTTCTTCCAGGCCGCCAACAGGGCGCTGGTATTAAATCACGACAAAGACAAGGCGAGACAATACTACGGCGCAACTTTTATCATACTGTTACTCATGTTTGTGATAATGTCCGTCGGTTTGCTTTTTTATTCGATGTATGATCCAAATCTTCGCGAAAAACACCTTAGTAGTCTGCTTTTTTATTCAATACCGGTTGGATGGGCATATCTGTCGATCAACTATTTTGAAGTGTTGTTCCAGGCGGATAATCGCATGTCTTTACTTGCTGTCCAAAGGATATTTCCCAAAATAGGCTTTCTTATATCAGCTGTTATTATCTATACATTTTTATCTCATGTCAAAACAAATAGACTGCAGATAGCGTGGTCGTTTTACTTGGGAACATTAGTTCTTGTATGCTCATATGTTTTAATAAGGGTCAAGCTGTCATTTAAGAATTTGAAAGCTACTATTTCTGAGATATGGGATTATAATAAAAGCTACGGTTTCCATGTATATATCGGGGCCGCATTTTCCACGGGTGTTGCGTCGCTTACTCCTGTTATAGTTAGTTATTTTGGTTTCAATAATGCCGGAGTCGGCTTTTATGCATTAGCCGCTGCTTTGGCAAATCCATTGTCATTCATTCCAAATACAATAGCCACCACCAATTACAAAGAATTTGCAAGTCATAGTCGTATCCCTAAAAAGCTTACGATGATAACAATAGGGCTAACGTTGTTTTCATTAGTGGCATTGTGGATTTTGGTACCGCCGTTTATAAACTTCTTTTACGGAAAGAAATTCGAGTCTGTAATATTTATTAATTTCGTTGTGAGTATCGGCGTAGCATTCTATGGTATAGCCGATTACTTTAATCGGTTTTTGGGGGCTCATGGCTTTGGGAAATTATTACGAAACACCTCATTTATAACAGGTAGCTTTATTTTGGTGTTTAATTTTGTGCTTATTCCAAGTATGGGTGTTAATGGCGCCGCTCTTACAAGACTACTTGGGGGATTAACTTATCTTACATGCATCCTGTATTATTACCGGAAAACAATAAAACATTTAGAGGTAGGTGAGGTTGAAAGCGTTAAAGTAGAACAATATGATTAAGGCAGCCGCATTACCTTCTTCAGACAAGAGTGCCAAGTATATATATTATGGCATCATGTTCGTATTATTGGCTCACTTTATAGCGCAGTTGTTTGCCCAGTATTATATGAAGGTAAATGCGGATGCAGCAGAAAGCGGCTGGTATTCCAAACTTTCAGTATTTAGTGATATCATCCTTACTCCTATAAGTCTTTATCTCTATTTCAAATATCACCGGTGTTTCCCGTTCGTCATTAATACCTGCTTTCTTTTAATGCCTTTGCTGGTATTTATAGCTTCGTTTAACGATTTAGGGGTTTTTGCTAAAACGCCATCAGTTTTTTATTCCCCAAAAGGTTTAGGAACCTGGCTTAATTTCGGCACGCTTTATTTTGCCGCTGAAGAAGAATACACCGAGAAAATATTGAAATGGTTTAAATATTTCTGTTACGTATTCGTGGTATTTAACCTGATGCAGATAGGCCTGGCAGGTACAATTTCTAATAGGGAAGTGGCTCTTAATGCGATCAGGGATACAACAGTTGTACTGCTTTGGGTTTATCCTTTTTACTTTTTGGATAACGATGACCAAACAAATTTTGCCAAGCTAACCAAGTATGGCATTATGTTATTGATCACATTCTTTGCTTTCGCTATATCATCCCGAAGTTATTTGCTTACCATGGGCATTTTGATCTTTATTAAACTCAGGCGGGATTTGAAAGAAGGTAAGAGCAATTTTATATTAATTTGTATGATCTTCCTGGGGATTATGGCTGGATATTACGTAGTGGTAAATATCGATAAATTTGGCACTCTTAAAGATATCTCAACTGTATTTACCGGACGAATGGGCGAAGATAGCCGAAGCAGCCAGTTAAAGGAATTTATGGACCAGTTTAACTGGGATAAATTATTTACCGGTGTAGGTCCATCGGCAACATGGAATTGGAGTGGTGACCTGAAGGCACCTTACCAGTGGTTGGATAATCAATTTATCCTGATCATCTGGTGGTTTGGACTGCAAACCTGTATACCGTATCTTGGCCACTTGGCTTATAGCATATTTAAGAAAAACCGGATGAACCTGTTAAGGGTTACCAACGCCAAGATCATTTTGTTTTTCTGGACCTTAGCATGTGCCGGCTTCGGTATTTATATTACTATCTCATCAAGTTTATATTATTACTTTATGACACTGATGATAGGTATAGTCACGCTTAATGTACGGAAGGTTGTTATTTATCAAAAACAACAAGACGAGCAGCCGGACCCTCAGATAGAACCTGTGCCGCAAGTACAATTTGGTAAAACGTAATGATACTTATCTACGTATAAATAACATAGCGAATCAGAACGCGAGATAAATTAAGGTTTAACGGGCACATTCAAATCCAACAATTGTGCTTTGTTAAAAGCTATATGATTTTAAAAAAGGAAATTAAGGTAGATTTGCTGCTTTAATGAGTTACAGATACCCCTGGCAGTTGGAATAATGAAAATGAACATCACTATTATATTGAATGAAGCCTATCCGCATGGAATGGCTGCGACAAACAGAATTCATTTATATGCCAAACGGTTCAAAGAACGTGGCCACGATGTGGAAGTAATAGTTCCCAGGCCTACGGAGCGTCATAGAACCAAAGCATTGAATTTTGAGCAAAAGGGAGAGTATGAAGGGATAAAATTCAGATACCCGGTAAATCCTGTCAGAAGCCCTTCTTTCATTAAACGTCGCTTTAATGATTTTATATCTTACTTTAACACCTTGTGGTATATCACCACTAAAAAACGCAATACTGATATTCTGCTTATTGTAGACAATAGGTGGTATATGATCGTTACCTATAAGCTTTTCAGCCTGGTTGACAGATGCAAATTTGTGCTAGAAATAAGTGAGTTTCCGTTTGTGTTTGCTGTAGAGCGTAGTTTCTTCAGGAAGATATATATCAATCTATATATTAAACATTTGTTTAAGGTTTTTGATGGTCTGATCGTAATTTCTGATAGCTTATATGATTATTTTGTTGGCAGGATAAGCAAGAAAGCTAAGCAAATAATTGTCCCAATCATTACCAATACTAATAATTTTAAACAGACTCCGAATAATAGCGGCGAAATTGTTTATACCGGTGCACTGAATCAGTTCAAAGATGGTATTATGGACCTGCTGCAGGGGTATACCATTTTTACCCAAAAGACCCCCGGCAAGAAATTGGTTTTAATGGGTGATCTGAACGTATCGCCTAACAGGGAGGATGTGATCGCATTTATCGATAAAAACCAATTACAGGATAATATCGAAATTACAGGGTATGTGGACAGGCCTGTAATGATAGAAAGAATGACCAATGCAGCCGTTTTGGCCCTGGCTAAGCCTAATAATCAGCAATCGGAACATTGTTTCCCGACCAAAATTGCTGAATATTTGTCAACAGGCAAGCCTGTATTGACAACAACAACAGGGTCAATTCCACAGTATCTTACTGATAGAAAAGATTCGTTCCTGACTGAACCTAATGATCCCGACCACCTGGCACAGACATTATCTGATATTTTCTCTGACTACGGCAAGGCCGAAATAGTTGGACAAAATGGTCGTAAGCTGGCTCAAAATGAATTTGACTATACAACGCAGGTCGACCGTATCGTTACGTTTTTTGATGAATTAATGGAAAAGAAAAAATAAACAGCCCCCAATAATACAAACACAATTAAATAATTAAGAAGTACAAAATCTGCGAATGGAAAATTTACAAAGCCAAAACCCTTTGAACATATTAATGGTGAATTGGGTGTGGTTTCAGGTAGGGGGCGATTGGACCTATGTTGACAATGTAAGAAAGCTTTACCAGGGAAAAGGACATAATGTGATCCCTTTTGCCATGAAATCGGATAAAGACTTTGAAAGTTACGGATACGATAAATACTTTGTCGACTTTATCGATTATAAAAAGTTAAATGCCGATAAAAGTCTTATGGGTGGTGTTAAAGCTTTGGGGAAAAGCATTTACTCCAAACAGGCTAAGACAAATATGGAACGGTTGCTGTCCGAGACCAAAATCGACATTGCACATTTGCATAACATCAACCATTACATTACTCCGAGTATTTTGCCTGTGCTTAAAAAGCATAAAGTGCCGGTTGTTTGGACGTTGCATGATTACACTTTGATATGCCCTGAAAATTCCTTTATATCGCATGGCAGTATTTGCGAGAAGTGTAAAGGCGGATACTTTATTCAGTGCGGTATCAATAAATGTAAAAAAGGTTCATTCCTGGCAAGTTCATTGGCAGGTTTAGAAAACTACGTACACCGTTATATGCACCTGTTTAAGCATGTGGATTATTTCATGTGCCCATCTGAGTTTTTGTACAAGAAATTTTACGAGTTCAACTTCTTCAGAGATAAATTAAGATTGACCAATCTCTGCTTCGATTTTAACCGCGATGCCTTGGCTGCGCAGCAGAAGAACGACAACGAAAAGTATATCTTATATGTTGGTCGTTTGGAAAAAATTAAAGGTGTATCCACGTTATTTAAAGCAATCAGCGGACTGGATATTCCTCTAAAAATAGTAGGAGGAGGGAACCTGCTTCCTGAGTTCCAGGCACACATTAAAGAACACAATATTACCAACGTGCAGTTGCTGGGCCATAAAACTCTCCCTGAGGTTTATAACCTGATCACTAACGCGCAGTTTACGGTATGTCCGTCTGAATGGTATGAGAATTATCCATTCTCAGTGATTGAGGCTATGTCCTTTAAAAAGGCAATTGTTGGCGCTAGGATAGGCGGTATACCAGAATTGATACATGATGGTGAGACCGGCTTATTGTTTGAGTCATTTAATGCTGATGATCTTCGCGAGAAGATAATCAAGTTGTGGAATGATGATGAGATGAAGAAGAGATTCGGTGAAAATGCATTCAAATTCATATCAAATCAGGTAAGCTATGATCGGCACTATGGTATACTAAAAGACATTTACAGTAATTTAAACGTTGCACTCTAACTAATACCCTGATGAAAATAATGGTAATGGGTACCCGCGGAATTCCTCATATCCCGGGCGGAGTGGAAACACATTGTGAACACCTTTATCCAAGGATGATAAAAAGTGGTGCAAACTCTATTACTGTGATATGCCGCAACAATTATGTTGTGGACAAAGGTCTGAAAGAACATCACGCCATCAATCTTAAAAATATATACTCGCCAAAAAGTAAATCATTTGAGGCGATCGTACATAGTACCTTAGCTGTATTGCATGCTGCCATTAAGCGCCCGGATGTTTTACATATTCATGCTGTTGGCCCCAATTTGGTGACTGGCTTAGCAAGGTTATTGGGTCTTAAAGTGGTAATGACCCACCATGGACCTGATTACAAAAGGATGAAATGGAACGGTCTTGCTAAATTTTTCCTTAAGACCGGCGAGCTGATGGGGGTGAAGTTCTCTAAAAAAGTGATCGTGATATCACAGGAGATCAAAGATCACGTTGCTGCTACCTACGGGCGAAATGATTGTGTGTTGATCCCTAATGGTGTAGATAAACCTATACTGAGTGAGAATACAGATTATATCGAATCGCTGGACGTTGCAAAGGGGCAATATATATTCACGCTAGGCAGGTTTGTTCCTGAAAAGGGTTTTGATTACCTGATACGTGCCTATGCTCAATCGGATATTTCAAAGAAATATAAGTTAGTCATCGCTGGCGATGCGGACCACGAATCTGAATATTCTAAAGAACTGAAGACTCTAGCTAAAAAGAACAATGTAGTTTTGACAGGCTTTATCAAAGGTGAAAAGTTGCATCAGCTGTTTACCCATGCTGCAATGTTTGTTATACCGTCATTTTATGAAGGTTTGCCAATAGCTTTGCTCGAAGCTATGAGCTATAGATTGCCCATCCTTTCCAGCGATATTCCTGCAAACACACAGGTAAATCTGCCTGTCGAAAATTATTTTGAAGTTGGTAATGAAACCTCGCTGGTAAATCACCTGAATAACATCAACCTGACAGAAAATCAGCGCACTAATTATGATATGCATCGTTATGACTGGAACCTGATTGCTGATGAAACCCTTGATGTTTATAAAAGTATCGTCAAAAAATAGAAACTACTTTAACTTTCATAAAAAAAGCCTTTAAGAATTTTCTTAAAGGCTTTCGTTTTATGTTATCAGAGCGATTATTCAAATTGATTTTTGATTGTATAGCCGTATTCTTTTAGTAATTTCTCTTTTCTAAAGTGATCAACGTCAGCCTGAACCATTTCGCTTACCAGCATTTGCAGATCATACTTTGGTTTCCAACCCAATTTTGTATTAGACTTGGTAGGATCACCGATTAATAAATCTACTTCAGTTGGGCGGAAATATTTAGGGTCCACAGCCACTACTTCTTTGCCAACTTCTACCTGGTAATCTGGGTTAGCGCATGAAACTACATAGCCTTTTTCATTAACGCCTTCACCGCGGAATTCTACTTCAATTCCCAACTCTTTAAATGCCATTCTTACGAATTCACGTACACGTGTAGTCACACCGGTTGCAATAACATAATCTTCCGGCGTGTCTTGCTGAAGTATCAGGTACATAGCTTCAACATAATCTTTGGCATGTCCCCAGTCGCGCTGTGCGTCAAGGTTACCCAGGAATAAAGCGCTTTGAAGATTAAGCGCGATCTTAGATACCGCACGGGTGATCTTACGTGTTACGAAAGTTTCGCCGCGTAACGGGCTCTCATGGTTAAACAGAATACCGTTACAAGCGTAAATGCCATAAGCCTCACGATAGTTCACAGTGATCCAGTAGGCATACATTTTTGCTACGGCATACGGTGAACGTGGGTAGAACGGCGTGGTTTCTGACTGAGGCACTGCCTGTACTAAACCGTACAACTCAGAAGTTGAAGCCTGGTATATCTTAGTTTTCTTTTCCAAACCTAATATGCGGATTGCTTCCAGTAAACGTAAAGTGCCTATGCCGTCGGCGTTTGCAGTATACTCTGGTGTATCGAAACTTACTTTTACGTGCGACATCGCACCCAAATTGTAGATTTCATCGGGCTGCACCTGTTGTATGATCCTGATCAGGTTAGTAGAATCCGACAAATCGCCATAGTGCAGCGTTAATTTTATATCAGCGTCATGGGGATCCTGGTAAAGATGGTCGATACGATCTGTGTTAAACAAAGAGCTTCTTCTTTTTATGCCATGTACTTCGTAACCTTTCTTCAATAAAAGTTCTGCAAGGTAGGCTCCATCCTGACCGGTAATTCCTGTGATTAATGCTTTTTTCATTATTAATTGTTGTTCTTAAGTATGAAGTTCAATATCCTGATCTGTTTCAGGGTATTATCCGAGTTTGTTAAACGAAAAATTGATGCTTTTTGTTCTGACGACCGAAAATAAACCTCTATTCAAAATAATCCATAATTTATCCTATGAGCTCTTGCCAAAGAAAAAAGTGGCAATGAGTAATAAAATCAATACACCGAGAATGATATAGTGACTTTGGGGGATGTGATAGTTTTTGTCCTCGATTTTAAATGTTACGTTGAAAAGAGTAATGCTTATTATCGGAAACCAAAGGAAGTTTCTAAATAGTTGAACTTTTTTCATTTTGTGCAGAAGTGCTTTTTATAGCGGCAATGTTTTTCGCTGCTAAGATATTCAATATTATTGATTGGCAGTAACCATTAATGCCGAAAATTTAATTAGAAACTAACTAGTTTACCTGAAAAAATATAATTGACTTAGGGGCAAAATACATTTTGTTAAAAAAACACTTATTTGTTTGGTTAATACTTAATCTTTTGCAAGGTTTGTGCCGCATACTACCATTAAACCATCTAAGCTTTGAAAGTAATACACAGTGTCCATCCTGACGATTTTAAGACCTATCAGACTGCGCTGATAAGAGAGAGATTTCTGATCGACGATCTAACTGAACAAGACAAGATCAATAGCGTTTACACGCACTATGATCGTATGATTATAGGCGCGGCCTGCCCTGTGAATAGATCTTTGGAACTGCCGACTTACCCGAATCTTCGGTCGAAATATTTCCTTGAACGGCGTGAGATTGGCATAATTAACATAGCCGGCGATGGTGAAGTATCGGCTGATGGTCAAACTTACACTGTAAATAAGCTGGATTGCATTTACATCGGCAAGGGGACCGAATATGTAACTTTCACTAGTAAAGACCCAGCGAATCCTGCCATATTCTACTTGTTATCTGCACCTGCGCATGCTTATCATCCAACACAGATTATGACTCATGCCGAAGCGGCAAAGGTAAATGCCGGAGATACATCTACGGCTAATAGGCGGACAATCAATAAATACATTCACATGGATGGCATAAAAAGTTGTCAACTGGTGATGGGGCTTACTATTTTGCAGGAAGGAAGTGTCTGGAATACCATGCCTGCACATACTCATGATCGCCGGATGGAAGCCTATTTTTATTTTGACCTCCCTGCCGGGCAAAAGGTGTTTCATTACATGGGAGAAGGTGACGAAACAAGGCATATCACAGTGAATAATTGTGAGGCTGTTGTTTCTCCGCCATGGAGTATACATTCAGGCAGCGGGACAGCCAGCTACAGTTTCATCTGGGGTATGGCCGGCGAAAATTTAGATTACACAGATATGGATATCATTAATATCCCTGACATAAAATAATATATAAATCTATGAACGATAAATTTTCTTTAGAAGGTAAGGTAATTGTAGTAACCGGAGGTACCGGCATATTGGGTAACTCGTTTGTAAACGGAATAGTAGAGGCGGGTGGCACGGTGGCGATATTGGGGCGCAATGAGGCTATTGGTAATGAACGAGCAGACGCCATAAACAAAAATGGGGGCAAGGCCTTGGCTGTGGTTGCGGATGTGTTAAACCAGGATGATTTAGTCGCTGCCCGCGACAAAATATTAAAGGCTTTTGGCGGGATTGACGGATTGGTAAATGGGGCCGGAGGTAATATGCCGCAAGGTGTTCTGCAGCCGGATGAAGATATTTTCAAAATGAACCTGGATGGCATGAAACAAGTAATGGACCTGAACCTTTGGGGAACTTTACTGCCCACTCAAGTGTTTGGTGAAGCGATTGCTAAAACCGGGAAAGGCAGCATCGTAAATATATCATCCATGAATTCAAAAAGAGCAGTAACCAAAGTTATCGGTTATAATATGGGCAAAGCGGCGATGGATTGTTATAACCAATGGTTTGCTGTTGAACTGGCAAATCGTTATGGCGACACGATTCGCATGAATGCACTTGCACCAGGTTTTTTCCTGACCGAACAGAATAGAAATTTGTTGACTAAGCCTGAAGGCGGATACACACCCAGAGGAGAATCTGTGATCAGAAATACGCCGTTCAGACGTTTCGGGCATCCCGATGAATTGATCGGTGCATTGGTTTGGCTGTTAAGCGATGCTTCTGCGTTCGTAACCGGATCGATGATCTGTGTAGATGGTGGATTTTCAATATTTAGCGGAGTATAAAATTTTAAAAGGCTTCGTTGAGATTCAGGAAGAATCCCTTATTGCCGAATTTGCCCCAGGCATAGTCTAGTGCAAGGTTGGTTCGGGTAGCTTTATTAAACAAGACTCTTAAGCCTGCGCCGCCACCCGGTTGAAAGACCTGGAATAGTTTGGTGCCGTGCTCATCATTAGCGGTTTGCATATTTCCAAAAACGACGCCGCTAATGAATTTATTATTCAATATTGGAAACCGGAATTCAGCCTCCGTGTCATTAAATTGGGTGCCTTTAAAGAATTGCGCAGTATAACCCCGGCCACTTCTATACGTACCGTCCCTTCCGGTCCCTGGCAGCTCAAGATAAGGGACGGCGCCACTGGCGAGGTAAGAGCCCCAGTTCCACAATGCCAAAACCATTTCGGGGTTTTCTTCAGATAAGCTGATATATTTTCTCAAATCAGTGGTAAACTGCACCGCATTTTTCGAACTGCCTATCCACGTTTGGTTGATACGTACACCGGCATCAAAATAAATGCCCTTATAAGCGCGGTTGGGATTGTCACGGGTGATGTATTCGATATTGAAAAGAAATCCGTTTGCAGCATAATGATCTTGGGCAAACCCATATCGGTTGTTGTAAACGCTGTAAGGCGTCGCGTTATTTACAGTATCAGGGTTTTGTATTTTCCGCCTGATCTCAAATGACATACCAGCCCCAACAAAAAGGTTTTCGGTTACTTCTTTGTAGGCTTTTTCTCTGAAATTGTAATATTGAGAATGAATAGCATAGCCTTTATGGGTTGGGTCTGCCAATATATTATCGGTAGCACTGCCATTGCTGATGTTATTCCCTATGCCCAAGCCGTGGTCTGGTGTGATACTTTTTGATGCGACGAGATTGCCCTGGAAATTCCATGTATTACCAGGGGTGAAGACATTATGGTTAATATAAAAATAGATGATGCCTTTGGTAGTGATAGATGCCGAAGTTGCAGCCACAGACAATAATGTTTTTGGATCATTTCCAAGTCTTCTGCCCGCAACTGCCTTTATTCCTAATTGTCCCCCGATGGTGGGATTGGCGGCAACATTAGGTACAACAGTAATGCCCGAACCCTTGTGTAGCGTATCAGGCTTTTTATGCGGATGAAAAATATCGTGGGCTAAATTGCCAAAATCATACTGTTTACTGACATTATAGGATGGGTTTTGCATCTTATGCTTTTTAATGCGCAATGAGTCAGCCTTAAGTGAATCTGTCGGTACATTAACCTGGGCTTCGGCATTCGAGTAAATAATCGCAAAAAAAATTAGCAATAATAGTTTCAGAAGTAAAGTGTTTTTAGAAATAGGATGATATCGCACTGGCAAGATGTAAACAATTAATGTGTATCAGTTTATTAGATCATGTTCAATTTAAACCGATACTTTAATCAAATGTTTGAAAAGCTCTTTAATCTGACGGCGGTACGGCTGACTATTTCTTAAAGAATTCGCCAAAATGCCATAGAATACCGGATGGGTCATGCACAAAACATTCTTTTCCCCAGTAGTCGGTACGGACCGGGGTAAGCCTGACATTTTCATATTTTGAGGGTAGATTCAAAGCTGATAATTCCTCAAAATACCTGTCGGCATTATCTACCTCTATAAAGACCATGGTATTGTCTACCCAATCTTTCACATAATAGTTTTGTAAATAGAATCCAATCTCATTGATTTTGAAAAGTGACATAGAAGGGGCGATAACAACTTCCTCAAAACCCATATCTCTGTAAAAGCCTCTTGAAAGATCGAAGTCCTTTGCGCCGATAAATGGACGGATCGATTTAGCCTGATGTTTCATAGTTGATAGTTAGCTTGATACAATTTTAAAAGTAGGAAGATTAATTTATAAATCGATACCAATAATATTTTATGGATATTGCGATCATTTCTTGATCACCAAGTCCTCCTTAGCAGCCCAAAGTGTGATGTCCTGTTTAGTGAGTGCGGCTGCCATCAAATCTGGAAATTTATCAGGTGTGCATGCAAATACCGGAACTCCCATATCAGCAAGGAATTGCGCATTGCGATGATCATAAGATGGTGCGCCATTATCATTTAAAGCCAGTAACACAATCAGCTGAACACCTGATGCAACAAGTTCCGCCATACGTTTACGCATATCATTTACATTGCCACCTTCATAAAGGTCAGTGATCAGCACCATCACAGTATCGGACGGTCGGGTTACTATCTGTTGGCAATAGGTTAGGGCCGCGTTAATATCGGTACCGCCGCCTAGCTGAACACCAAAAAGAAGTTCCACGGGGTCGGTGAGTTCCTCAGTTAAATCGGCAACAGCCGTGTCAAATACAACCATCTTAGTTTTTATAGCTGGTATAGAGGCCATCACACTGCCAAATATCCCAGAATATACAACTGATGTTCCCATCGAACCGCTTTGATCAAGGCATAGGATCACATCCTTTAATGACGACCTCTTTCGTCCGTATCCAATGCGCGTTTCCGGGATGATAGTATTGTATTCGGGTTGATAATGTTTCAGGTTTTTACGAATGGTAGCGCCCCAGTTAATTTCGTTATGGCGCGGCCTTGTATTTCGGATACTTTTATTAAGGCTACCGACTATAGCCTGTCGCGTGGGTTCAGCCAATTTTTTGGTCAGTTCATCTACTACCTTGCGAACTACCTGTCGGGCTGTGTCTTTGGTCTTGTTGGGGATTACACGGCTTAATGTCATTAGCGTAGCAACCAGGTGCACATCTGGTTCAACAGCTTCCAACATTTCTTTTTCAAATAACATTTGGGTAAGATTGAGCCTTTTTAAAGCATCTTGCTGCATTACCTGTACAACGCTGGATGGGAAAAATTCGCGTATGTCACCCAACCAACGGCTGACGTTAGGCGATGAGGCACCCAAGCCGGCACTACGGTCGCTGTCATACAATGCCTCCAGCGTATTGTCTATTCTCAGGTCAGCATCTTCCAGATTGTATTGTGTTCCTTCCTCTTGATGTCTGCCTAATATCAGCCGCCATTTGCGTAAATGTTGTGGTTCACTTTCCATTTTCGGTGATATTCGATTTTAGCCCTAATAATTCCATAATGACGGGGAGCCCAAGTTTTCCCCGGGCTGCGTCAAAGCTTACTTCAGTAATGGCCTGCTGTAGTCCGCCTCCAGTGCTTCCGGATTTTGCTTTCTCACCGATCTTGCGTCGTTCAGGCGGCGAAAAATTCGCGAACGTGCGACGTAGCAAAGGCAGTACCTGCATAAATGTATCCTCAGTCAGACCGGCGATCCAGTTATCCACCACTTTCCAAAGGTTATCATCCAGAAGCAGTAAAGTCCCACTACCTTTAAGGAAACCTTCAAGCCATGCAGCAGCAGTCATCGGTGCGCTGGCTTGCGACATTGCAAAACTGAAATGTTGCATCAATTCATCGCTGCTCAATACTCTGGCATCGTTAAGCAAGCGAGTGCTGTAACCGCCAATTACAGGCGCAGTATTTTTATTTCGGGTGACGACAAACAAAGTTTGTTGCCATTCAGTGGTCTTGTCGTTTTGTTGTAATAGGTTAATGCCATCGTTAAGCTGTTGAAATAAACTGAGCAGTTGCGCTGCCGCATCATCGTCGATGCCTACGCATGCTGTGGGCAAACTGACACAAACTCGTGTCACGATACTATTGATGATTCCCTGCACCAAGTCTGCATCTGTTTTGCGTACGTTGCCATAACGGGCAACATTTATCAGACTGGGTATTGAACGCATTAGCTCCAGCACATCTGCTGAAGCGGCTGCAAGATCATTTAAACGTTGAATTAGAGCTTCAATAGCTTCCGGTAATTCCGCTGGAATACTTTGTTCTAACAAGCTACTGATGTCTTTTAGCTCGGTTGCGGTGCGAATTTGGTTAATTACACTGCCCGTAGCAGCTTCGCTAACCGTATTGCCCAGGTTACCACGCTCGATAATATCAACCGAAAATCCCGGGTCCCATTGCAAACGCCATTGCTCTTTAAAGGTACCCTTCCCGGACACATATTGTTGATTCCCCCAGTTGATACCCAGCAATAACAGCCGATGCAGTAGTATGCTGCGTTGCAGGTCGGTATCGTTTCTCAGGTCGAGTGTGTAATCCTTAAAATCAGCGGTAGCAGGGAGCCGTAATTTTTTTTGTTGCTTTTCAATGTCTAATTGAAGTGGAGGTTTGGGGATGTCGACAGGTACCTCGCCAATACGGTTACTTACAATTAATTCATCATGCACTAATTGCAATAAAATTGGCTCGCCGTTGCACAATACACTTAACGTGGCTTCATTCATCTCCTCAAGGCCGGCTTTAGGCAATCCACGTAGTGACGCCAGTGCCTCGGCCAAACGTACCGCTTCTATAATGTGTGCAGTAGAAGTGTCCATCTGCTGCCTGCGGAATAACTGCGCAATATTTGCAAACCACAGCGTACCATCATCATTAGGATAGCGCCAAATATGATTGTACCACCCAGGTGAGTTAATACCCGCGCCATAACCACTATAAAAACTCAAACGGTTAAAAGTCCACGGTATCCAGGTACATTCGGTTTTAACTTTCGGCAATCCTTTTAATAGGTCATTGTCTTCCTTTTGAGCAACCTTGGTTTGTAAAGCGGGCACATGCCAGGCACCGCAAATAACAGCTATGGTATGAAACATGTCCTTTTCGGCCTGGCGTATAGTGCGGCGCATCCAGGCTTCACGCATTAGTTCAAGCCGTTGATCCTTTTTGAGAAAATTTTCGCGCAAAACCTGCATTGCTTCTGCAACAGCGTCAAATACTTCATTATTGTCCTGCCTGTATTCAAACGCGTGTTCCCACCATTTCTCGCTATCGGCAAACCCGGCAGCATCCGAAAGATAACTCATCGGATTGCGATGCAATTGTTCATAGGTTTGCGTCTCATTGCTGATATGATCCGGTTCTGTCGCCGGGGGAGTTTCAGCCAATTCACGCTGCTCTTTTTCTATCAGCATTTGGTTTCCAGCCGGCAGATCCATGAAACGAATATGAATATTGTGCTGCCTGGCGTATAGAATAGCTTGCCATTCAGGAGAAAAATCAGCAAACGGATAAAATACTGATCGTTGAGGGTCATCCGGCTGATAACAAAGGAGGGCGACCGGCGGCACCAGCCCGGCATTACCTACCCATTTCAGCATGTCATCAGCCTCGGGCGGACCTTCTACCAATACAATATCAGGCTTTACGGCTTCCA
>Ga0207695_10002704_pt1 | contig 25862 bp, 40 predicted proteins | sample KBSC54metaG_FD_184354 | JGI IMG/M metagenome (GOLD analysis project Ga0207695, IMG submission 184354) | Corn rhizosphere microbial communities from Kellogg Biological Station, Michigan, USA - KBS C5-4 metaG (SPAdes) (version 2) | ecosystem: Host-associated > Plants > Roots > Rhizosphere > Soil...
TGGCGGTGTGCTGGCTGGCGCGTTGCCAGCCGGGCCACTGGTGGAAGATCTGCGCGAGGTGCCTACGCATCGCACGTCACCCCCACCCGGTACGGCACGAGCGGCGTGTCGCCATGGACGAACAGCGGGTGCTTCGGGCTGCCGTCGCTGTTGGTGCCGAGGCAGTGCAGCCTGACTCCGGCATCGGTGAGCAGGCCGGCGACGTGCTGCCCGCGGCCGTTACGTGTCCCGTGTGTGCCCCAGGCTGCGATGACGTTGGCGCGTCCGGCCGCTTGGGTCTTGATGAACTGGTCGCCGAGCGGCCCTATCGGGTTGTCGTGGGTCCACAGCGCCCCGGGCTTGGTGGACCGCAGCGAGTACAGGTTCACCACGACGAGTCCGGAGTACCCGGCGCGCTGCGAAAAGTTGCGGCAGCGGCGAATTGTCGGGTCGTCTGCGAAGGCCGATGCCGTCGAGGGATTCAACATCAGCCAGCAGATCGTCGGCCCGTGTCCCCATCTGCGGAACAGTGCGTACCGGTAGTCGCCGTCGGGGCTGAACGTGGCCTTGTCGGCGCCGGCGGTGTGGTTGTGGCGGTCGGTGACGAACTCGGGGCTGCGCACGGCTGCGATGTCGTTGTTGGTTCGGTGTTGGTTGGCGTGGTCGCCAACGTCAGGGGCGTGCTGGGTGGTGTTGTACACGGCGTTCTCCATGAGGGAAGGAGCGCCGGACGCGGGGTGATGGACCGCGCCCGGCTGGGTTGTTTAGACGAGCCCGCCGAAGCTGGATGCCGGATTCGAGTCCTCGGTGGCCTTCCAGGTGGGGCACGGCCATGCCACCCGGGCCCCGTACACCGAGCAGCCGGTGCAGATCGCGCCGGGCGCGGCAGGGTCGCTGGAGTTGGCCGGGGAGTGGATGTCGCGGGTTTTCTGCCGCTGGTCTCGCAGACGTTTGACTTCGGCAGTCAGCTTCGCGGTGTCGCCGAGGCCTTCTACGAGGCCTTTCATGAGCGAGGAGGCTTCCTCGGTGCTGGGCACGTGTTCCGGCCCGCCAAGGAGTGCAACCTTGAGGTAGGCGACCATGGTTTCGGCGTTGCGCTTGCCGATGGCTTCCAGGTCGATTGGTGCGGTGGGGTCGAACATCGCGTTGGTCTCCTAGTTGATGTTGGGTTCAGAGCTGGTTGCCGACGCGCTTGAACGACCACCGTCGTGTTGGGTCGTCGTGCTGCGGTTCGCCGCGCAGTCGTTCGTTCTGTTTCGTGAGCGCCTCGTTGGATGCGGCGAGGTCTCGGCATTGCTGGTGGGCGCGTCGCAGGTCGGTGCACGCCTGCTCGAGCCGCGCGAATGTGGTGTTGGCGATGGCTTCGTGTACGTCGGCGCGGGCGTTGGCACGGTCGCGTGCCTGTACGGCCGTGTTGCGTTCGTCGAGGAGCCGGTTTGCGGTGGCTTCCAGCGCGGTGATTTTCTGCGCCGGGGTCGGTTCAACGGCGGTGGGGAAGGCAGGCATGGGTGCGGTCACAGGAGTTCTCCGGTGGGGACGTTCGCGATGAACCGGCCGTCGAGGGTTGCGGTGTGCACGTCCACCTCGAAGGCGAACGGCACGGTTCGCGGCATGGCGGGGTCGCAGTCGGACGGCGCTTCGGCGGCTTCGGCACTTGCGGCTGCGGTTTCCGCAGCGAGGCAGGCGGCATGGTCGGTGCACCAGTGGCGGCCGGCGAAGGTGATCCCGCCCGGCTGGTAGGCGGCGCAGGCCAGACCTTCGGCGAGTGCGTTGAAGACCTCGGCGGCTTTGCCGCGGCTTTTGCTGCCGAACATGAGGACGTCGCTGCGTTCGGCCACGATCTGGGCGCACCGCCTGGCGCGGGCCGCGCGGGCCTGGTCGGAGACGTCCCGCAGTTCCCAGACCCGCAGGGGAACCGCGAACGCGAGCGTCGCGATGAGCGTGATGTTCCGCGGGTTTTCGGCGATGCGGAGGCCTTCGGCGTTCATGGCGTCTTCCCCGATCCGACAGCATCGGCGATCGACCGGCGCTCCTGTCGCTTCTTCGCGGCGTACTCAGTGCGTTTCGCCAGTTCTGCCGGGTCGGTGACAACGCGGGCCGCAACCCGTTTGTCTGGTCGGCGCCGTGGTGGAGTCTCGCCCTCGAACCACAGGTCGTCGAACGCCTTGCGGGCGCGGCCGATCAGCTTGCGGAACGTCTGCGGCTCGATGTCGAGCGCGGCGGCGGCGCCGTGGTAGTCGTCGGTGGCGGCCAGGGCGCTAAAGGCCTCGCCTTGCCGGCCTGTCAGGGCGTTGAGGACCTGGCCGACCGCAACGCGCTCGACGATTGCAGCCTCCGGCGACGGCGCCGGGTGGGAGTGCCAGCCCCAGTAGCGCCCGAAGTTGGTGCCGTCGTTGGTGCCGTCGCGCCGTGCTCCGTGGGTTTGCATGGCGCCGCGGACGTCGTCGGCGAGGGCGCGTCTGCCGGCTTCCATCAGTTCGATGCGGCTTGGCGCCTCGGCGGTGTAGAGGTGTTCGACGATGCCGTGCCATGCCGTGGCGTGCTGGTCGTCGCGGTCGCCTGCGGGCCACCAGTTGCGGCCGTTGCGGACGACGCGCTTGGCCAGGTCGTCGAGGTCGGTCAGGGTGTAGCCGTGGCGCAGTGTTGTGGCGTCGCTGGGGACGGGGGTCGAGTCGGTGTCGTGGTGGATGGCCTTCTCGGCGGCGGCTGCTTGGCCGGTCTCGGCGGTGGTGATCTTCCATCCGCGTACCTGGGCGGTGGAGGGTACATGTCGTCTCATGACTGCGCCTTGGGTGTGTTGGCGCGCCGCCACTGGGCTTTCGGGGTGCGCGGGTCGATGAGGCCGAGATGCTCCAGGAGGTCGCGGGCGTCCTCGGCGCCGTGGGCGCGTGCTGCGACAGCACGCATCGCCGGCATGCGGAGTTCCGGCGGTACCTCGGCGGTGGTGGCGTAGATCTCGGGGATGTTCGCGCCAACGGTGCGCTTCTTGTCTGCGCCGTCGCCGGGCAGCAGGTTCTCGGTGAGGCTCATGCGGCCAGCGCCTGACGCTCAGCGGTGCGGGCTGCGCGCCGTTCCCGTGCGTCCTCCGCCTTCGCGTGGCGGCACGGATTGCAAATCCGGATCCCGCAGGTTTCGTGAAGCCGGTGGCCCTTGAGCGTGCCGCAGTGGCCGGTGAAGTCCGGGAAAGCGGTTGGGTCGTCCATGTCGATGCCGTCCCACGCCGCCGGAACCGCCCAGCCCCGCCGTTCGGCCCGCAGTCGATTGCGGGCCGAGGCGCCGGAGCTGTTCGACAGCCGGCCGTAAGCAACGCGGATAGCGGAGTCCGTGCGGGCCCGTACCCGGGTCAGGGTGCCGTTGAGCAACTGCGAGGCGGTGCTGCGGTCCAACTCGGGTTCGCAGTTCGCCCGGATCACCGTCAGCTCGTGCCCGGCGGCCATGAGCGCCCAGAGCCTGCGTGCGGAACCGATGGCGTCGACTCGGAGGTGGTAGTCGTTCAGGGCGTCTGCGACGGTGACCGCGAGGATCCGCGCCGCTGTGGTGGCCCACATGGTGGGCTGGGCGCCGCTGTGGACGTTCTGCACCGTGTTGGCGCCGGTTCGTGCCGCGGCGGCGATGCCGTTGGCGGTTGCACCGGCGGCGATCAGAGTATCGATGTGGCCGGCGACGGCTGCGGTGTTAACGCTGTAGGGCTGGCCGGCCAGCGCGGCGACTTCTCTGGCCTTGTTGTAGACGTATTCGGCGTGGACGCACTTGGGACAACGGCAGCCTTTGATTCCGGATGCGGGGCGCCCCTTGGCGCGTGCGGTGGTGCCGTGCGCCGGCAGCTCGTCGTCGATCGTCGAGGAGTCCGGCGTGAAAGGCGCGGCGTGGCGGTACGTGGCGGCGGTCACGTCAGCACCTCACGAACCGCAGCCCCGACCCAGTGCCCGACGTTTACGCTGACGGCGTTTCCGGCAAGCGAGGTCTGCTGCTTCTTGTTGCCGCAGAACACGTACTCGGGCGTGAAGCGCAGCGCAGCCTTCTGCTCTGCAGGCTCGATGGCCCGGTATGACAGGTCGTGGATCGTCAGGTGTTGCCCGGGACGCCAACCCTCAGGAGCGGCAACGATGCCGTGGTGCCGGCCGCCCGCGGCGATCGTGGACAGCGGCTCGTGCATGGCCGCTGCGGCGCAGTTCTTCCGCCACTCGATGACCGCGTACCGCCGTGGGCCGTCGGTCCGTTGTTGCGGTCCGCGGAGCCGCTTCGTGTCGTCGGTCTGGAGGTAGTGCAGCGTCTTCTCAAGACGTGCGAGCGTGGACGGCCGGACCGGCTTGCCCTTTTCGCTGATCTTCTCGCCCACGTCGCTGAGGTCGAACACGTCCGCGGCGGTGCGGACGTAGGGCTCGACGATCCGGCCGCACGACTTGTTCGGGCACGCGTACCGGTACTGCTGGCCGTACTTGCCGGTGTTGCCGTACAGCCCTTCCGCGGTCCAGCGCTGGTAGGCGCGCACGTCTTTGCGGCAGCCGGCGCACCAGGCCAGCGGGCGTGGGGTCAGGTCCGGAAGCTGCACGTCGCCGCGGGCTGTGACGATGACGATCCGGTCGCGCCACGCACCCGGCGCCGGGTTGTCGTCGCCGCTGATGTGCGCGGCGTTGACGGACACGACCATGACCTTGCGGCCCAGCTGCCGGAACCCTTCGAGCCACCAGTCGAACAGCTTCCAGTTAGCGAACTCGGCGACGTTCTCGGCGACGTTCTCGGTGACGGTGATCCGGTAGTCGTGGGCTTCGGTGGCACGCAGCACGTCGTAGGCGGTGGCGCGGGTGCGTTCGAACCGCTTGTCGTAGTCTTCGCTGCTGCGGGACCGGGCGCCGGCTGCGGAAACCTCGGTGCAGATGACGGAGGCGACGAGGACGTCGGAGGCGGGGATCCCGCTCATCGCGAGCTGTGACACGTCCGCGCAGTCCAGGCGCATCCCGGGGTGGTTGGCGCGCATGGTGTCGATGCAGACCTGCATGTGGTTGGCGCCGTAGACGGGTTCGAATCCGGCTTCGCGGAACCCGGCGGCGTCACCTCCGCCGCCGCAGAGCAGGTGGGTTGATGTGGGCTTCACAACGCACCGCCGATCCGCCAGATGCGGATAACCGCTCCCGGAGTGTCGAGCGCGTCACGATGATTGGCCACTCCCGGATACGTCTTGGCGGTATCGCGGTACTCCACCACCTGCGCGTCATCAGCCCATGCCAGCCCGGTGAGGGCGTCCTCAGTAGAGCGCAGGAGTTTCGACAGGTCCGGGTAGCACGTCGGGTGCGTGCGGCCTTTTGGCATGCGCTGCGGCGGCTTCAGCGTGAACACCATGGACACCGCGAGCGGGCCGGCCAGGGGTTCGCCATCGAACTTGCGGGCCGCATCGGCGACCGCGGTACGCCACGGCTTGACCTTCTTGGAGGACTCCACCAGTACCGGGGTCTGCTTGCCGCTGGTCTTGCTGGCGCGCATGCCTTTGAACGCCTTCGAGCCCTGCGGACCTGGCGTGCCGAACACAATGATCTGCAGGTCTGCGGCGAGCAGCGGAACCCAGGGTTCGCGGTCGAGGATGGCGGAGATTGGGGTGACGATCACAGCGCCGCCACCGCCCCGTGTCCGGCACGCACCAGCGCCTCGTACAGTGCGATCTGCACCCGCTCGTAGGTCTCGCCGTGCACGGTCGCCACCGCCAGGTCGGCCTCGTCGGACGTGAGGTCGTAGGCGATGCCGACGCGGCCGTCCGGGCCGTCGGGCCCGAACATGACGTCGATGAGTCCGCCGGCGAGGATGGCGTCGATACCGGCAATGGCGTCAGTCAGGGTGTTCATCTAGAAACCTCCGAGGTAGATGGCTTTCGGGGGAGCCCCGAGCCCCAGCAGCAGCGCCGCGGTGTTCTTGGCGACAGCGGGCGTGGCGCAGGTGATGCGCAGCCGTGCAGTCGGCAGCACGGTGATGCGCTGCCGGTCCAGAAACAGGCCGACACGATCACGGCTGCGGGCATCCTGAGACGGGATCCGGGCCAGGTTGACGTCCACGAATGGCCACGGGTGAGGCTTGGCGCACTCCGGGCAGATGTCGGCGTCGGCGAGGATCTGCCCGATCAGGTTGTCGATCTCGATGTTGAGTCCGGCAACGGTCGTGGAGTTGAACAGGCTCACGGTCCGACCTCCAGGCACCTGTCCCAGCCGTGCGCTTTGCGCAGGTCGCGGCAGACGATGCATGTCGGCTCGGTCGGCTTCGGACGCACCGGCGACAGGACGGCGGCGCCGATGCCGCAGAACGTGACCTCGTTCAGGCACACCAGGCACGTGGCATGGATCAGGCGCGGCGGCAGGGTACGGCCCGGGACCCGGACCGGCAGCTGCTCGGTTGTCGGGGTGCTCATGCGACCACCTCGAACAGTCCGCACTGCGTCTGCAGCGGCCGGTTGGACCACAGCACCTCAGTGCGGCGTCCGTGCGTACCGCCCTGCGTGGTCATGGCGGAGATCTCGTGCCGCTCCCAGCCGTCGTACAGCGCGTCATACAGCGCGGAGTCGTAGCCGGACACCACCACGGCGGCGGCACAGTCCGCAGCGGCAGCGGCAAGCTCGCGGTGCTCGTCGGCGCCGACCATCTCGTGGCTGTAGTTGCGACCGTTCCGAGTCTCCGCCAGGTAGGGCGGGTCCAGGTACAGCAGCGCCGACGGGTGCGCACCGTAGGTCTCGACGATGTCCAACGCGGGCCGGGACTCCAGCGACACTGCGTGCAGCCGCTCCGCGATCGCGGCCATGCGGTCCACGTAGCCGGCGAGGTAGCCGGGCATGCCGATGGTTCCGGCGTCCGCGTTGACGTAGTGCCGCCAGCCGGTCTTCTTCAACGTGCCGGTGCGAGACTGCGACAACCACACCCAAACGCGGCGTGCGATCTCCAGATCGTCACAGCCGTCGAGGACGTGCGCCTGCTGTTGCTCGGCGCGGGAGTGCGGCGTCAACGCGCACGCCCGGATCAGGTCGTCGGGGCGTTCCCGGAGAACCCGCCAGAACGTCATCAGCCGGTGGTCGATGTCGTTGACGGTTTCCATGCGCGCGGCAGGCTTGGCCAGCAGCACAGCGAGGGATCCGGCGAACGGCTCGACGTAGTGCTCGTGTTCGGGCAGCAGGGCCACGATGCGGTCGGCGATGGTTGTCTTACCGCCGAAGTAAGCGAACGGCGGCTTCACCGCGTCCACCGCCACCGGATGCTGGTGCACCCGTCACACGTCGCCGACGACGTCCAGTGCCACGACCGCACCAGCCGCAGCCGCTTCAGCGTCGGCAGCAGCCGCTGCGTGACCCGCCAGCGGTACCACCCCCGGTGCTGGGCGTGCTCCCGCTCGGCCGTCACCTTGTTCTGGTGCTTCATGACGCAGTAGAAGCAGATCGGCTGGTTGTAGCCGTCGAGGTTGTCGGCGTACATGAACAGCGCCGGGTGTTCCGGCTCGGCGTCGCACTCAAGGCGCTTGAGCCCCGGGAAGTGGGTCGGCGCACAGGTCGGGCAGTGCGCAGCGGTGTCCTTGATGACTTCAAAGCACTGGTTGCAGAACCAGTCGTAGGAGTCGAAGTCGAAGCACTCGCGGTACTCGCCGGCCGCGCCGTCGCTTTCGGACGGTAGCCACGGCTCGCCCTGGTGGAAGACCACCGCGTGGTACATGATCGGCGGGTCCTCGTCGGGCCGTGCCAGCTCGGCGGCGAGCGCGTTGACCTCGGTGGCGGTCTTCAGCGCGGTCCGCTGCGTCAGCTCCGGGTTGGTCGGGTCGTCCTCGGGCTTCTCGAAGTCCTCGTTGAAGTGGATCTCGTCGGGGCCAATCAGGTGGATGGCCCACTCGCGGCCAGCCATGGTGCGGTACAGGTAGTCGAGGGTCTCGTCGTCGTAGAAGGCGCCGAGGTCGACGGGCGGGGCGTAGGTAGTCATTGGGTTCTCCGATCAGAGGAAGAGGAAGTCGGGGTGTGTCGCCGCGCACGCGGCCGGCGGGGGATGCGCACGCCGGGCATCCGACGGCGCCTGACCGGCCGCCGCAGCGGCGGGGGAGTAGGGCGGCCGAGATGCGTGACGCCCGGCAGGCACTCGACAGCCGGATCGTTGGCGCCGGCCGCAGCGCACAGCTCGGCGTACTCGCGGTCCAGCGCGTCACGCCGGACGTGCCGACCGATCCATACCGCGCCGTGCACGATCAGCCGGTGCAGCAGCCACAGCGCTACCGGCACGGCGACGAGGCAGGCGATGTCCGCGACGGCCGCCGGCAGGTCCTCGACGATCGCCAGGACGATGCGGGCGATGACCGCGACCATGCGGTGCGGGAAGGAGGGGTTCACGAGGCCTCCTCCTCGAACCCGAGGACGGCCTGGATCGGCTTGGACAGCCGCTTCACGCACAGATCGGCATACGGCTGGTGCTGCTCGATCCCGATGCTGCGGAAGCCCTCGATGACGCAGGCCTCCAACGTGGTGCCGGACCCAGCGAACGGATCCAACACGGTGCCACCGGGAGGCGTGACCAGCCGAACCAGCCAGCGCATCAGGTCCAGCGGCTTAACGGTGGTGTGTACGGTGCCGTCGTCAAGCTCAGGTCGCTCGCTTGCGGGCGCTTTCGCCTCGTACCGGAAGGCGGGAAAGAACCGGGACGCTCCACCTGAGTCCAGGTCGACGCGTGCACCCGAAGTTCCGACTGCGCTGCTCCCATAGCCGATACCTGCGCGACGACCGGGATGTGCGCCTGCGCGGCGATTGCCGCTTTGCTGGTCCAGCTCGGCAACGGGACAGCCGTTGGTGCACCGCTCGGTACAGTCCGGGCCGTGAGCGAACACAACGTTCGTCGGCCACCGTCCGGCATCGTGGGCGCTGTCCTCACGAATCCCGGTCCACTCGCCGAGCGTTGCCCCGTTCCGGTTCGAGGCCAGGCCAACAACTGAGGCGCACTTCTCGCGGTAGTCCTGACCCGCTTCGATGCGGCAGGCGTCCACGTTGATGGCGCCGGTGCCGTGCTGCAGGACGTTCGCCACGGTGGTGTTGAAGCCGGTGGACTTGCGGGCTACGACGACCGGCTCGTGTGCCGGCTTCAACGCCGTATTCCAGCCTTCCCACTGCTTGGCAGCGTCCGAGGCTGCGGCTGTGATCGGCACCATGTCGTTCTCGTAGCGGTCCGAAATACCGGACAGGAAGACGCTGTTGTTGCCGTTGGCAAGCCCGGAGTGGCGGTGGCCGACAACTTCCCGCTGCTCCCACGCCTCGCCGAGAAGTCCCTTGCGTGCGTTGAGTTGCGCGACGATGTCGTCCATCTCTGGGGAGTCGAAGCCAAGCATCTGCTGCAGCCGCGCCCACTGGTCGAGAGTGGGGACGGCTGCAGCTTTGCTGGCGATGGCGGTCCAGTGGCTGGCCATACCGTTGAAGCCGAACTCCTCGTCGATCGCCTTCACGCTCACCCCGGCGTTGATGCGGGCCTGACGCAGAAAGGCGGTAACGCGCAGCACGTCACCCCGGTCGCTGCGCTTGCGATCGATGCTCTTGCTGATGTCCTGACCCTTGGGAAAGCCGTTGCCGTAGATCCAGTCAATGAAGTCGCGGATTTCGAACCCGGCGTCCTCGATGGCAACGGCGAGGCGGTGGTAGGTGCGGGTGGCGCCGAACGCCAGCAGGTGGCCGCCGGGCTTGAGGATGCGGAGGCACTGCTTCCACATGTCGGTGTCGTAGGCGATGCCGGTGGAGTCCCAACCGCGACCCATGAAGCCGATCTCATACGGCGGGTCTGTGCAGACTGCATCGACGGACGCGTCGGGCAACGTAGCCAGCACATCTCGGCAGTTACCGAGGTGAAGCGACACGGCGCCGTCGCTGTAGTAGATGCTCACGACGCCACCGCCCTCGCTGCCGCGCCGGCGTCCTGGACCAGCAGCGCCGGCCCGGCCTTCCACGAGTGCACCAGCGACTTCGCGGTCCGCTTCCGCAGGGCACGTGCGACCCCGGCCGGGATCAGCAACTGCTGCCGGCTGCACGAGTTCGCGAACTGGCCCCAGTCGTGCGCGGTGTCCGGGGGTTCTTCGACTTCGGCGATTAACGCCGCCTCGTACACCTGGTAGGCGGTGTCGGGGTTGTTGAAGTAGACGGCGAGGATCCGCGACTTGTTGTCGGTTTCCCACTCGGCGTAGGTGGTTGACGTGGTCGGGTCCGGGTCCGTGACGGTCTCGCCACCAGGCTGGCCGTGCTTGTCTATGAGTGCGGTGTCGCCCTTGATCGGGCGTGAGGTGCGTGTTTTGGACATGGCTTACGCCGGCTTCCGTGCGAAGTCTGAAGGTGGTTTGTGACCGGCAGACGCCCCTGGATGGGAGGATCGGGGCGGGACGTCTGCCGGCCGGTGGCCCAGCGCGCCGGGGGGATCGCGCGCTAAGCCGGCTTAGGGCGCCGGATCGTGCGGCGTTGTATCTCGCAAGTCGCCTTCGGTCGGCTGTCACTGCGGCGGCACGTACCGCGATGACTCCTCAGGGCCGGACGCGGCGGCCCGGCCGCCGAACGGAACCGTCGGCAGCGGCCGATACTCGTCGCCGACGGCACGATGGCGATCAGGGCGAGTGAGGTAAGCGATCAACTTACCGACGGGAACACACACGGCGACCGCGACGGCGCACCAGATCACCAGCCAGCCAATGAATCCTGCAATGCCGTTCATGAGGTCACCTCCGCCACCGGCCACGCACCGTCAACCACCGCGTTCGGATCTGACTTGCGGAAGTGCTCCTGCAGATCAGCTGCCTGCGTCTTGGCCCACACGACCTGCCGCGAGTGAAGATCGCCAAGGCTGAGGCCGGCCAGATCGTCAAAGCGCTGCATCCACAGCCGTTGCACCCAGTCCGGGCGCTTGTCGTGCGGAGTGTGCGCAATCGCGCCGATCTTGTACGCCAGTCGCGCCGAGGCCATCGCGTCATACTCCGCACCGTGCGCCTGGGATTCGTCCCAGCCGAGGCCGAACGTTTCCGCAGCGGTACGCAGGCAGTGCGCGCCCTGCGTTGGCGACACCCGCTTTCTGCGCGGATCCACGTGCTTATCCAGAACCATTGTGTCCAGCACCGGGAAGTAGCCCGGGGAGTCGAATCGGTCCAAGACCGGCTGCACATCCCAGCGGCGGCACTCGGCGTCCAGCACGCGAAGGTCGTACCCGCCGATGTTGTGGCCGACCAGCGGAATTCCCATCCGCAGTGCCTGGGCGACAGCCTGCGCAATTGCGTCCAGGCCAACCCAGTGGTCGACGCCCTCGGTGCGGGCGCGGGCAGTGTCGTAGCCGTGGATTGCGGCAGCCTCGGCCGGGATTTCCAGGTCGCCGGGCGACAGGACCCAGTTGGTGGGCTCCGTTTTCATGCCGCCGCCGACACGGCTCAGGTGCGCGGTGACGATGAACGCCTCGTGCGGCTTGACCCCAGAAGTCTCAAAATCTAGTGCTGCGAGTCGGCCCAGGTGCCAGGGCTCATTCATCGGGCACCACCCGTCAGGCTGTTCAGGAAGTCCCGCAGCTGCCGCTCCGACGCCGAGAACGGCGACAGGCCCTCGTTGCGCTTCGCGAACTCCAGCTTCAGCTGCTGAACATCCCAGTCCGTCGGGGCGTTCTCGATGCACAGTGCCCAGAGGCGGTCCTTCGCCGCGACGTCTTCGACAACCTCGGCGCTAACAACCTCAGCGTCTTCCTCGTCGCTGACCGCGTTACCGACCGGCGGCTTCGGGGCAGCGGCGGCAGTGTTGGCTTTCCAGATCTCGCCAAGCTTCAGGCGCAGGGGTTCATCCATGTGGCCGGCAGCCTCGGCATCATCGACCACAGCCAAGAACTCTTCCTTGCTGGTAGCCGCCTGAGCCTGCGCAACATAGTCCGGACGTGCTGCTTCGATCGCCGGACGTGCCGGCATCGACGCGACCGCCCCGACAGCCGCAGCCCCGGCAACAGCCTCCAGCACCTGGCCCGCCGTTGCGCCGCGAAGCTCCACCGCGATCACCGGGTAGTGCTTCGTCTTGCCCTGTGACACGCGGGTGCGCTGCTCGATCCGCAACCGGATCGGGATCAGCGCCTTTTGGCCAGCCGCAGACTTCAGCATGTCCACCGCGGCGCCGATCTCGTTCGCCGCCCAATACGACTTGGTCTCCACCCGCCAGTACCCGATGTCAGGCATCGACGGCAGGATCACGTTCAGCCGCGTGATCATGTCGCAGACCGAGTCCTTCGGCGCGACCTTGTAGAACTCCGGGCCATACTCGGCGACACACAGACACGGGGAGTTCGACAGCTTTTCGGTGAAGCTGTCACAGTCCCTGACGCACCCGCCGCGGCTCCACAACTCCTGCGACTGCGACATCGGGTCGTTGGGCGGCAGGATCGCATCGATTGCCACCGCCTGTGTGATCACCCGGAACTGCTGCGCGCCGTTGCCCTGCGGCTGCCACTTCTCGACCGTGCCGCCCCACTCGGCGGCAGCGGCCTCGATGTAGTGCTCTGCCGCCGACGTGAGGATCCACGTCTTAGACCGCGAAGGCCGACCCTTACCGCCAGCAGGCTTCTCATAGGTGCCGGTCCGGAGCCGACCCAGCTCCCGGGCCTGCATCTGGAGGTTCCGAATTCGCTTACCCATCTCAGGCCACCGCCTTCTCAACTCGAGCCGGTCGGACCTCACCGGTCGGCAACTCCAGGGCGTGCAGGAACTTCGTGACCGTCAGTGCCGCGCGGAATGCCGCGAACGCCTTCGGTCCGGCGTCGATTTCCATCAGGGCGTAGCCGCGTTGGCGCAGGTTCAGCACCCCGCAGCGAGCAGCCATCGGCATGTCCACCTCGGGCTCCTCGGCGCCGGGCGGCATCCACATGTGCTCGGCGTGCCGCAGCGCAGCCAACTGGAACACGTGCTCGGGGAACGTCTGCGTGCGCGGGCGCTTCAGAGACGTCTTGGCGTCGATCAGCCACAGTTCCGGCTTGTCCGAGCGGTCCGTCAGCAGCCACAGCAGGAAGTCCATCGTCCCGGCGTAGCCGACCGTCCGGTTCACCACCGACGCCTCGGAGGCCTCGACGGACTCCGGCACCACGCCGAAGTCCTTGATGAACCGCCGGTACTGCCGCACGTACAGCGCGACGTCGGGGTCCACCGACGGCGGCGTCAAACCCAGCAGGTCCGCCTCGGCGTAGGCGTGGACGCGGGTACCGCGGTCCGCCGCCTTGGAGGCGATGTCCCGCGCCCGACCCTTGATGAGCTTCATGGCTTCGGCTCGCTGCTTCGGGTCTTCGGACGCCTTCACGATCATCGGCAACTGCTTGAACGCGTACTCCGCGACCTCACCGGCCGCCCACGGCGTCAGCGCTGGCTTCGCAATTGCGGTACCGCAGACGTTCGTTACGGACGGGTAGCGGGCACCAGCGAACGCCGGATTCGGGTCTTCGTAGTACCGACCGCGGTCGGTATCGATCGCGAGGCGAGGCGAAGTCACCTGTCACCACCGATCACCCAGGGCAGGCCGGCGGACTCGCGCTCGAAGCCAACCTGCGACAGTGAACGCAGCCCAGTGTCAGCGAGCCGCACGATCTGGCAGCCAGTGCACTTGCACTGCGCCACCTCGTCCTCGCCCGTAGCGGTATACGCCCACGTCTGATGGCCCTTGAGGACCTCGGCGAAAGCCTTCTTGACCCAGCGCATCTCCGCGCGCAGCTCGCTGACGGTCTCGGCGAACTCCGCCTCGCGGCAGTCGCATGCAATTCGATGGTGGATGCACGCCCTGTAGCGGACATCCATGGTGTCCGTCGGCGGCGTGTAGGCCACGTGCGATCCGTCGTAGAAACGGACGGACGGCAGCGGGCCGACGAGCGCGGCGCCCGGGATGCGGTGCGGCAGTTCGTTCGTCATGGTCACCGCCCCTTCGACCAGTCGCACGGCCCGGACTGCGCCACCGGCTGCCCCGTGAACCGGCGCCGGCCCACGTAGTAGTCGGCGCCGACCTCCAGCACCTCGTCCGCCACGAACAGGCCATGCCGAGAACGAGCCACCGCGATCTTCATCCATGCGACCTTGGCCTCACCCGACAGGCGCTCCGCCTCATCGTCGAAGCCACCCCAGCCGCCGGCATCCGCCGCGCGCGCCCGGTCCCACGCCTCGGCCGCCGCCTCATGCATGGCCAGGAACGAGGAGACCGCGTCGATCAGCGACGGATCGGCCAGAGCCTCGGCGACGTCCTGCATCACCTGCGCGCCCGAAGGCTCGACGAGAGCGGGAAGGGTCTGAGTGTCCAGAACGGCAGTCACGACGACACCGCCGTCCGTGCCGAACCGGAGAAGTCGATCCGCAGGCCCCCGACCCGGAAACCGTTGGTGCTGATCCGCTCGACTGACACCCCGATTGAGTCTGACCGTGCCGGCTGGTACGTCGACACGCCCACACCGAACCGGTCCGACAGCGCGTAAGCCGCCGACAGCAGCACGGCCACGTCCTTGACGTTCCGCGCCCGCAGCGTCAACAACGGACCGTTGTCCATCTGCCGCCACGACGCGTCGATGTTGTACGGCAGGACGTCGGAGTTCGCCTTGATCCAAGCCGAGCCCTCGTCCAGCATGTCGCCGTCGAACCAGTACGTGGTGACCGAAGTGCCGTGACGCCACGGCCGCTCGCTGCGGGCGTCATCCAAGACGGCGGCGAACTCCTCGGCGCGTTCCAAGATGGTCGTCATGCCGCCTCCTCGGTCGTGGTTTGGGTTTCGGTGTCGGTTGTGGACTCCTGCGAGTCGGCGGCGACGTGAGCCCAGATCCGCGCCCGGACCCCGTCCATGTCAGTGACGGCCGAGATCGTGACGTAGGGCCCGTCCAGGAAGTCGCTGTTCCACGGCTGGGTCTTCTCGAAGCTCCAGTGCGGCATCTGCGAGATCCACATGACCCGGCCGATCGCGGCCTTGTCGTCCAGCGCCGACACCTGACCGGCGACCTCGTGCGGTAGCACCGTCAGGGCCTGCAGCGTCACGCCGTCGGGAAGCAGGGTGTACAGCTTCGCGGCGACCTCCAGGCTCGTCAGCAGGCGGTCGTGACCGTCGGCCAGGGTGTCGAGCATGAACCGGTCGGGGAACTCGGCGAGAGTCGTCATCGCTTCACCGCCGGGATCGTGCCGGTGCCGTCGCTGAACCGGGGGTAGTCGGTCGTGGAGAACACCAGCGTCTTCGGGCCGTGCTCGCCCAGGTTCACGCCGTGCGCGTCCGGCCACATCTTCGCCTTCGTCAGGTCCTGCATGCGGCGCAGACGCTCCAGCCGGGAATCCTCGAACTGCGCCCACGTCGTCTCGTCGTCCCGGAACAGCGGCACGTTTCCGTCGAGACGGAAGTGGCCGCTGAATGAACCCGTCAGACGGTTGGCGGCCTCGATCAGCTCCGGGCTCGACGGCACACGGGAGTGCGCGGTGCGCGGAGGCATCGGCGGACGCTGCGGCATCGAGCCGGCAGGAAGCGGCGGCAGCGCGCCGAGAGCGAGGCTGTGCTTCGGGGCCCGGCGGAACGGGCGCGCCAGTAACCCGCGGGACGGCTTGGCCTTACGGTGGGTATGGGCCCTATGCTTGAAAAGCAACGGTCCCTCACCTTCCTTCTGGAATAGTGGTCGAACTTGTGAGGGGTGCGTTCTGGGCGGTGTCCTCGATTCCGGCGAGGGTGCCGCCCGTTGCACGTGGTGGAGCTAGGCCGCGCGTAACGCCTCGCGGCTGGACTTGCGGATCGCCTCGCAGGCCTGGATCTTGACGATCTGTTCGAGGTCCGCATCGGAGAACTTCAGGAGTCCGGCAATCCGGGTGCACGGCCAAGTGCCGTCACTGGTGCGCCGGTACAGCTGGTTCGTGGAATCCAGGCCGAGCCGCACCGCGGCTTCCTCGGGGGAGTGCAGAAGCTTCCCCAACTCCACGGCCACGCCGTTGGTCTTCAGCAGCGCACCGAGAGCGGCGTGCAGGACACGGGCAAGCTCGAGGTCGATAGCTTCGACAGCGTCCTCGACGGTCACGCCGCGACCTCAAGGACGTCGATCGCGACCGGCTCGAACAGCTCGTAGTGCGCGCGCTTGTGACCGATGCCGGTGCTGACGGCGAGGTCGCGGAGCCGGTCCTGTGTCTTCTGGCTGGGCACCCGATTGCCACGTGCCAACTCGTGGAGGGTGATTCGGCTGACGCCGGCGTCGTGGGCGATCCGGGTGATGTGCGGCTTGCCGCTGTTGGGCCAGATCCACCGCTCCGGGTCGCGCTGAGCGAGCCAGGTCAGAGCGGTCGGCTTAAGGCGCGTTTGGGATGCCATGGGCTAGTTCCCCCTCTCAAAGAGTTTCGTCCCTGAAACGAAACTAGCCCATCGAGTACCGGTGACGCAACCACTTCGGCCGATCTGGTTCCGGTGGTGTAACCACGAAAACGCGCCTGTTCAAACAGGAAAACCCAGGTAAAGGGTGGACATCTCACCCGCCATGGCTATGTTGACTTGCGTAAAGGCCAGCGCGACGTGTTGCATGTGTGAAACACTTTTGGGTGAGGGGCGCGACCGATGACCGACGGTGATACCAACCTTGGCCAGCAGTTTTCCACTTGGCTCAAACGCCAGATTGAGATCCATGGCGTGAAGACCACGGAGATCATCAAGCGGGGAGCGGAAGCCAAGGCGTTTTCAAAGGTGACGTTCTACCGCTGGCTCAACGGTGAACACACACCCAACTCGGACAACGCCAAGTTCCTCGCAGAGATCTTCGGCGTCGACCCGAGGGAGGCCTACGAAGCCGCTGGGCTCACACACCTGATGGACATGGAAGGCGGCATCGTCACCACCGCCGACCCCGTCGAAGCCTTCGTGGCCCGGGTCCGTTCCCGCAGGTTCCCCAAGCCCGTCGAGGACCGCCTCATCGAATACGTCCGCGCCGAGATTGAGGCCCGGAAACAAGCGCTCGATGCCCTCCTTGACACCTATGAGGACACCCAGCGCCTCGCAGCCGACCGCGACGACCCCGGAGCCCGCTAAACACGGCACCGAGGGGAACCATGGCCTATCCGGAAAAGCGCCCTGGCGGATGGACGGTACGCGTCAAGGTCGGCGTCAATCCCGACACCGGCAAAGACATCTACCGGCGCATCAGCAAAGACCCCGCCACCGGCAAGCCGTTCCCCACCAAGAACGCCGCCAAGACCTACGGCCAAGACCTTGAAGCCGAGATGCGGGCCGGCACCTGGGTGGACCCGCGTCGCGGGGAAACCACATGGGACCAGTGGTGGGACGCCTGGATCACCTCCCAGGACATCGACGACGGCACTGTGGCGTTCTACACGTCGCTGTACACCAACCACATCGGGCCGCGCTGGGGCTCCACAACCCTTGGGGAAACCCGCGGCATCGACGTCACCACCTGGCTGAAAGACCTACGCGACGGCGCCGTGGAAACCGGGCCGCCCGGGAAGCGCCGCAAACGCAAGTACGCGCCCCGCACCCCCGAGGGCATCCGCAAGCAGATGCTGCTGATGCTCACCGATGCCGTCGCCGAAGGGATGCTCGTCCGCAACGTGCTGCAGATCGAGGCCAAGTCGAGGATGCGCGGCCGTCGTACCAACCGGGTCAGGCCGCAGACGCGCCCGAAGCTGCACGTCGAACCCGGCGACGTCGTGGCCATCGCCGTGCAGATGCACCACATTGTGGGGCCGGTCGGGTTCGTCCGGACGATGCTGGCCGGCTGGACGGGCCTGCGCCCCGGCGAGCAGGCCGCGATCGAGCGCGCAAATTGCAAGTGCGCCGAGCGGAAGCCGCGGATCGTTGTGGATGAGGACAAGGGCGCGATCCGCGAGTACGCCAAGGGCCCGGTCGAGTTCGGACCGCCGAAGGGCGGTCTCGGGCGCGAGGTGCTGGCGTCGCCGTCGCTGGCGCTGCTGCTCGACGACTGGCTCATCAGCCACCCGGGGCAGACGTATCTGATCCCGGGCATCAACGGGCCGGTATGGCGGCGGCGCGAGTGGAACGAGCGGTGGCGGATCGGCTGCGACGGCAAGCACGAGCTGAAGCGGGTAGGGCGCCGGTTCGAGATGCTGGAGACGTGGGAGTATCCGCCGATCATCACCGACCTGGAGTTCAAGGGACTGCGTCGGGCGCACAACATCTGGCTGACCGAGGATGGTGTCCCGGAGGTGGTGCGGGCGCACCGGCTGGGGCACGCCATGTCCGATGAGATGCAGTCCGCGTACTCGTTGGTGTCGGCGGCGATGGAGAAGGCTCTGTTGGAGGCTTTGGAGCGGCGGTGGAACGAGGCGATGACCCCTGAGGCTTGGGAGATCATCTCCCAAATTTCTCCCAGGCTAGCCAAAAAGCGTTTCTAGAGTGGAACGGAAAAGCATCAAGGCCCTGTCTCCCGGTTGGGAAACAGGGCCTCTGATCTGGCCTGACGAAGACAGACCGTCTCCGTCGTGCGGTCGGGCTGACAGGATTTGAACCTGCGACCCCTTGACCCCCAGTCGTGCCGATTCAAGGTTCTGACCTGCGGGTCGGCCCCGCCGTGGGAGACCGTGTGTCCCGAAATGGACTTTGGGCGACCCTGGCAGACTCTCACCGACGCTGGCTGTAGGTGATCGTCTCCCAGATTTCTCCCGCCTACCGCGGGCGTGGACTTCCAGATGGGGCGGTGCGGAAGGCGTCCGCCATATCCTCGCCGAGGCGTATCGCCCACTCCACGGTTTCGGCTTGCTGGTCCAAAAGCGCCTGCGACAGGCGGTCCACGGACCACGTGAGGATCGCCCCGAGAGCACACAGGCCAGCTGTCGCACCGAAGGCGATGAGGAGCCCGATGGTGGCTGCGGTGCTCAGGACTGTCGGCCGTAAGGTGGTGACCATGACCACCAGGTAGCCGATGCTGGCTGCAGCCGCGCCGTTGGTGTACCGCCGCCGTAAGTGTGACAGTGGTGTTTCCGACTCCGTGGCCTTGGGTTGTCGGCGGTACCTGGTGCGCGGGTACGCGTGGCGTGTGGTTGGCTCGCTTTCGGGCTCTTGTCGAGCAGGGCTCATGGGATCCGCACTCTCGTAGAGGCTGGTGATGGCTGTGGCGAGCCGTCCTGGGTCAGCACTTTACGAGCCTTTGACTATGTGATCCAGACCGAAACCACAGACAGTTTTAGAAGTGATCGTTTACCCGTAGGGCCAGGTTGGAACACCCGTGTCACCCATACGGGTGATGAATCAAAGCTTTGAGCAACCTATGGGCACGGTTGCTCGTCGTACAGCGCGCATAACGCTTTTCGGCCAGACTCGGGGGGAAGGGGAGCAGGGGCGTTGCTGTGGGAATGTAAGCACTTTCGCGGCTGCGGCATGACGGTGGACTGGTTGCGGGACCGATGGTTTTACGCCGCCCTGGTGTTACTGAGAGCACAACCGATGTCACCAAGCGAGATCGTTGGTGTTCTCAAGGCAACACGCTCAGTGAACGTGCCCGTTTTCGGCCCGCACACGGTCTACCCCGAGATCGTCACCCGGCACCTGGACACCCTCACCCGCGGCGGACTGGTCGAACCCGGCCCGCTGGTCGGCCGGCGCCGCGAGTACACGGTGACCGAACTCGGCGAGGAGCTGCTGGACAGCCTTACCGATGCGACCGCCTACAGCCGGGAACGCTACCGCTGGCTGGTGAGGTGCTCCCGCATGCAGCACCACCTGGACCCCCGCGAGCCGATACCGATGCGCAGCCCCGGCGACAGCGACGAGGTGGCGGAGGAGCGGCTGAGGCGCCGCGCAACAGCGGTGCTGTTCGGGGTGGTGCTGAACCCGAAATGGACTTTTGCAACGCTGGCGGCGTTGACTCGCGGACCGCTGCGCCCGTACCGGATCATCGGGGTCGTCAATGCGGCAGTCGACGCCAGCCCTGACGTGGTGTCCAGTCACCTGGTGGATTCGATCCTCGCGGCACGTCTGGACATGCTGCAGCGCATGGGCTTGGTGGTCCAGATACCGGCGGAGGTGGGCCGGCGAACCTCCTACGCGCTAACTGACTGCGGCCGGGCGTTGATGGAGGCGCTGGAGCCGGTGGCGGCGTTCGGGATTGCCCGGGATGCGGAGATGACCGCGGCGGTACGGGCGATGTGACAGGGACTAGTGATCTTCGGCGCGGGTCTCGTCCGCAGCGGCATCTCCGGCTTCGTCGGGGCGCCGGTCCCACCGGGAAAGCGTTGCCTTGGCGAGAGACTTGTCCTTCAACGTCAGCTCCCACCGGCCGGTGTTGATCTGTCCGTTGCGGCCGAACCCAACCCACCGTCCGGACAGCCGCCGCCCGGTCGGGTCGGCGAGCAACTGGATTGCACCGTGGTAGACGGCCCCGGCGTAGTAGCTGTCCGCGGCGGTGTGCTCGGTCCACGTGCCGGTGACGACCTGGCCTGCGACAGTGAAGTCCACGTGGAGCACGGAGTTCGACGACCCCGGCAGGGAACGTCCCTGAAGCCGGCTGCCGGCATGGACGAGCGCAACGTGATGCCAGCCGAGGAAGTCGGCGTCACGACTGCTGGAGTGGTATTCGTAGCGGGACAGCCAGATCCCTGACAGGGCGCCCGCCGAATCGGCGGCCATCACATCGGGCAGCGGCATATCGGGTACTGGCCATGTGAAACCCAGGCGCGCCGCGGGCAGCCCGGTCACCGCTTCCAACGCCCGGACGTGGTCCGGGTGCGGGTGCGCAACCTCGCCGGCTTCCCACCGCTGCACGAGGCGCTTGCTGCACTGGTTGGGGGCGCCGATCTCTTTCCCGGCCTTCTGTACTGCCCTGGCCATCCCGTCCTGGGACAGGCGCATCGCGATCCTGACGGCACGCAAGGTGCTGTTGGCTGCCATGACCTGAACATACCCCGGGAATGACGCCGAAACGACGTCTCTTTCGTCGTCGTCGCCCGGGGCAATGTTCCTTACCGTCACAACCATGACGCCTCCAGCGGCCGAGCCCGCGCAAGGATGGGTGGTCCGCCACACCTGGACGATCGACGACCCGGACATGGTCCACCCGCGACACACCTATCAGACGAAGCCGTCGAGGGGACTTGCGGAGGACGCGGCGTGGGACGTGTGGCGAGGCGCCTACAAGGGTTTGACTCTGGAGGAAAGCCATCTCCGGCAGGGGTCTGACGGTCCGTGGGAGCTACTGGCGCCCGGCGCAAGCACTCCCCGCCTGCCCATGCCCGACTGCGCCGCCACCTGAAGAAGTCCCCTCCCAAATCCACCACGAACACCACTCCATCCGGAAGGATCAACACAGCCATGAGCACCGCAACCGCCATCGAAGCCGTGACCGACGTCGCCGAACCGACCGCCGCCCGCACGCTCATCCCAGCCGAGGACTTCGACCGGATCGTGGCCCGCGTCATCGCCAAGGACCGGCCCGACCTGGACGCGGACGTTGCGGCAGCATGTGTGGACCAGGCCCTCGCTCTCGTCGCCACCATCGCCACCCGGCCGGAAGTTCACATGGGGCCCTCGGACCTCGTCGATGTCGGCTGGCACGCACTTCTGCACGGCGACACCCGCGTCTATCACGCGCTGTGCGAAAAGCTGGGCCGGTTCGTCCACCACGTTCCCGACGACGCCGATGACCACCACCTGGAGCCCGGCGACGACGCGGACAACCTCCTGACCCGCACCGCGAACGCCATTGCGGCGGCCGGCTACACGGTGGACCCGTACATGTGGGGCGCGCAGTACGCCCAGACCCACGGCACCTTCACCCGGGGCTGCAGCCCGGACGACAGCGGCTCGGGCTGCCACTGCGGCAACGCCTGCTGATGGACCTCGACTTCATGGAGCTGGAGTTGACCGACTCCTGCGACCTGGAATGCGTCCACTGCTACAACGACTCCGGACCGCTGGTGAAGCACGGACCGATGATGGGCGCGGACTGGATCGACGCCATCGACCAAGGCGCGTCTCTGGGCGTCCGGCGGGTTCAACTGATCGGCGGCGAGCCAACCCGGCATCCGAACTTCCCGGCGATCCTGAACCACGCCGTGGCAGCGGGCCTGTCGGTCAGCGTCTTCACCAACCTCACGCACATCAAAGACGCCTGGTGGCCGCTGCTGGCGCGGCCGGGTGTCACCATCAGCACCTCATACTACTCCGACGCTGCCAGCGAACACGATCGGATCACCACCCGCACGGGAAGCCATACCCGCACCCGCGCGAACATCGTGAAGGCTGTTGCCCGAGGAATCCAGGTGAAGGCGGCGATCACCACCGTCCTGCCGGAGCAGCGCGTCGAGGAGGCGCGGGTCGAACTGGAGGCCTTGGGCGTGGAAAAGGTGACCGTTGATGGCGTCCGGCAGGTCGGCCGCGGTGGCGGAACCTGCGACGTTAACGAACTGTGCGGCTTGTGCGGCCTGACCCGGGCCGCGATCCTCCCGGACGGCATTGTTGTCCCCTGTGTCCTCGGGCGCTGGTTGAAGGCCGGGAACGTTCGCGTCACGCCGCTGGCCGAGATCCTCGCCGGACCGATGTGGCAGCGCGCCGTGGCACAGGTGCCACGCAAGCCCCGGCCGCAGTGCCTTCCCCAGGCTGGACGGATGCAAAAGGAGCGTGAGAAGGTCCATGCCCATCTCTGAAGCTGAGGCTGCCGTGCACTTAGCGACTGTCCTGGACGCGCACGTCGGTTTCGGCAAGACGTGGCGCTCTGCATTCGCGGAGGTTCACCGCGGCGACTTCCTTCCTGCTGTCGCCCTGTTCTCCGACCGTGAGGGCTTGCGGACCGTCGACCGCGCTGCCGACCCCGATGCCTGGCTGGCCGCCGCATACCGTCCCGACGTCAGCGTCCGGATCATGGACGGGAACCGGATCCGCTCGGCCGCCTCACAGCCGCTGGCGATGGCCGAGCTGCTGCTCGCTGCCAGGATCGAGCCGGGTATGCGGGTTTTGGAAATCGGATCGGGTGTCGGGTTCATGGCCGCGCTTCTTGCGCACGCGCTCGGGCCACTGAACATCACCACCGTCGAACTCGACTCCGTGATGGCAACTACGGCCGGGGAGAACCTCGCCGGCCACGGGCCGATCCAGATGGTGTGCGCCGACGGGCTCGCGCTGGACGGCATTGATGGCCCGTTCGACCGGATCATCTCTACCTGTGCCGTGGACCACGTTCCGGCGGCGTGGCTTGCGGCATGTCCGCGAGGCCGAATCGTCGCCCCGTGGATCACCACCTACGATGCGTCGGCGACGGCGGTCCTCGATACCGGTGGCGGGTCGGCGGTGGGCCGGTTCCTGCCGGGCGTTGCGTTCATGCCGGCGTCCGGGATGCCACGTGAGGATGATGCCGTGGCGGCGCAGCCCGGCGCGGGCCAGATCCGCCGTTCCAGCACATGGCTGCGCTGCCCGCAGGTGACGGCGAAACGCAAAGCCGGGGCAGCGTTGGCAATCGGGGTGCAGCTGCCCGGCGTCCGCTACGCCACCGGCCGTACTGACGACGGGGTCATCGAGGTCACGTTGTGGGACGGCGATGGCTCTTGGGCCCGCACCAGCACCCCGGATGCGATGGATGTCGTGGAGTTCGTTGTCGAGCAGGCCGGCCCGCGGGACCTGTGGGACGAGGTGGAGACGGCGTACCGGCGGTGGCGATCCTGGAGCAGGCCGTCTACCGACAGGTTCGGTCTGACTGCGGACGGCGAGAAGACGGAGTATTGGCTCGACTATCCGGACCAGGTGCTCAGCGCGTTGTAGGCACGCCAAAAGCGGCCCCGCCTTCCCGAAGGATGGCGGGGCCGCAGTCTTGTGTTCGTATCAGCCAGTCGGCTTCGACGCCGGTAGCGCTGGCGTGCAACCCAGCTTGATGTAGCCGCTGATAATCGGCCCCTGCGCGGCAATGCGCACCGCCCGCTGCTGATCGGTTTCGCCGACCCGCGGTGCCTGAATAGCCTGCGCGAACAACCTGTACAGCGGGCACAGCACCGCGACCTGGGTTTCGTGCAGCTTGGTCTCGGTGCTGCGCTGGTCCACATACAGTCCCAGCGACGCCGCAGACAGCACCACATCGACGAAGACGACAAGCGCGAACTTCCAGCCGGCGCGGCGCCGGTCCCGCCGCTCGGTGGCGACGTCCTTAGCCGCCTGCTGCTTCGCCGCCTCAAGGTCGGCCTCGGCCTGTTCCCGAGCGGCACGGAAATCCTCCCGCAGCCCAGCAATCTGGTCGACCAGCGATTCGGTGCTGTGCGACACCAGGCCGGCTGCTGCAGCTAGCCTCTCGGCGTCGGTAGCCGCCTCGTGCCCGTCGTCACTCATCGCCAGCACCTCCTGTCTGGTTCGCGACCTGCTCGGCCATCTGCCGCATCCGCAACGCGACACTGCTGACATCGGCTGCGAGGGTGTCGAGGTCGGTACCGAGGTCTGCAAGCCGCTCCTGGACCCGCTCCAGCGGCGCCGCGAGGCGCCGGCGCTCGGCCGCGGCGAGGTTTGAGTGGTGGCGATGCAGACGGAACGGCACGACTCTCTCCCTCACGCGGCGCTGCCGTGGGTTTGGCGCCGCAGCGCTTCCAGTTCCGCGTCCTGGGCCGCAAGCCTTACCAGAAGCTCGTCACGCTCTTGGGTGACCGCCCCGAGCTTCGTGGTCGCCGCGTCCCGCTCGGCGGTGACTTCCGCCAGCCTGGTCTCGAGCTCGGCCCGCTCCGCTTGGGACGCCGCGGTCAGGGTCTCCATGGCGGTGGTGAGTGTCGCCGCGGCGGTCTCCAGGTCGACGACTTGCCTTTGCAGTGCCTTGATGCGTTCTTCAGCTTCGCCGAGGGCTCGTTTCACCGGGTCGAGCAGGCTCAGGGCGGTGGTGGTCAACTCTCGCGCGGCTTCGAATTCGCGGTACTGCTCAGCGCTGGCGGCAGCGCGGTCGGCCTGTTTCTGCTCTCGACGCTTGTATACGAGGGTGACGACCGCTGCGATCCCGGACAGCCCTCCCGCTGCGGACAGGATCGGCATTGCCGAAGCGAGCAGCCCGTGTGTTGCCATGTAGTCCCGTGCCGCGGTTAGCCGTTTGCGGTGTCGGCGGACAGGTGATGCATCACCGCAGAAGCGATCTGCTCGGCGGTCGCGCCGTTCGCGACGTGTGTGTTGATCAGGTCCGGGAGTGCGGCGATCGCCGACTTGACCAGGTCCAGCTCAGCCTTGACCGGCGCCACCGCGGCCTCGACAACGGCGTCCTGCGTGTCGGCGAGGTGGGCAACGCGGCCGGCCATCCAGCCCAGCACCGTCTCCAGCGGGGCTGAAGTGCCGAAGCCCTCGCCGGCCAGTTCCGAGTAGCGCTTTACCAGCTCGGGGGAGAAATGAACGGTATCCGTCAGGGCCATGTCGGCTCCAGAAGAGGTTGAAGGGGAGGGAGTGCTGGTGCCGTTGATGAGCGCGGCCAGCTCGGCTACGGTGCCGCGGTAGGCGTTGAAGTCCATGGCCTGGCCGCCATAGGGCTGCTTGTCGGTGTACTGCCAGGCCGTCGGGGTGATACCGCCGTAGGGTGCCCAGCCGGGGCCGGTGTCGGAGTACGCGGTGTAGCTGGACGAGACCACGGCCACGCCGAGCGACGCCAGGTCGCCGCCGACCTGCTGCCAGTACCACTTCGGGATGTAAGCGCCCCACACCCTGCCGCCGAGTACGTGCATGCGGGCGATGAATGTCGCGACGTCGGTGACCGTCGGCTTCGACGCGCCCTCGGTTTCCACGTCCAGCATGACCGGCGTCGAGCCCACCATCGCGTGGCAGTAGTCGGCCTGCGCTGAGGCGTTGCCAGCCTTGAGAAAGTGGTAGACCGAGAAGATCGCGCCGACCTTCGCCGCCTGCTGTTCGAAATTTGAGTACTCGGCGTCCCGGTAGTACGTGCCCTCCGTGGCCTTCGCAATGACCGCAACGGTGCCGGGCTGGATCGTCAGGCCAG
>Ga0207695_10002707_pt1 | contig 25850 bp, 17 predicted proteins | sample KBSC54metaG_FD_184354 | JGI IMG/M metagenome (GOLD analysis project Ga0207695, IMG submission 184354) | Corn rhizosphere microbial communities from Kellogg Biological Station, Michigan, USA - KBS C5-4 metaG (SPAdes) (version 2) | ecosystem: Host-associated > Plants > Roots > Rhizosphere > Soil...
TGAAAGCTCTTCGCAAGAGCGTTCCACCATATGATCCCCATGAGAAAGACATCTCCCTTGGGCATTCGCAGGTGTTCTTCCTCAAGCAACGTAAACCCTCCCGGACCAGGTCGCCACGTCTCTTCTCCAGTGTTGACTGAACCGGTCGGCATCGAAGCGCTGGGTTCAAATTTCACACTTAGCGACCATTCCCCTGCCAGGGCTTGGGTAAGGCTCTTGATTTCAGCTGAAGATTGCGGCGCAGATGTCAATGATTGAGCTTGTGCGACACAAACGGATATTCCGAAAACACTTACGAGGCACAGTAATATCAATGCGGCCTTGGAAACGCTTTTCATCGTTGTTCCTTTCGTTTAATCTCTTCAAATCGTTCCTGGCCCAAACAACTTCAGTCCAACGTCAATTCCACCCGACGGTTTCTCGCCCGGCCTGCCAGCGTGTCGTTCGTGTCCACTGGATGGAAGTCGCCATCTCCTGCGGTTGAAAGCCTGTTCGGGGCCTCGTGATACCTCTCGACAAGAGCCTTCTTCACTGCGGCCGAGCGGCGCTGCGAAAGCTCCAGGTTGTACTTGTGTCCCCCGATGTTGTCGGTGTGGCCTGTAATGGTCAGCTTCCAATCGGGTTTGTCGGCCATTGCCTGGGCAATTTCTTTGAGAACCGGCTCCGATTCGCTCTTAATCTCGTCGCTGTTGTAATCGAAGTAGATTCCGTAGACCAGCGCCTTCCTATTTTTAGAAAGCTCCTGTTCGATCTTTTTTTCAGGGTTAGGCAATGGGAAGCGAATTTCAGTCACTTGTATTCGGAAGTTGTTGACGTTCTCCTTGAAGAGGAGCACGAGCGGGTTGGCAGGATCATCCAGAACATAAAGGTCAGCGGCAAGGGGCTGGTCATTTGGATCCTTGCTGAGCTCCTGCGCTTTCTTGCTCTCAACCACCACTGTGCCAGCAGCGTGGATCGCGGGTAATTTCGTGGGAGTGCCGTTGACGATTACCGGCATTGAAACATCAGCTGGCTCAACGCGGGTGAGAGGGCCTCGCTCCCAGTGCAAGTATCCGCCGCTCCCGAAGTCGCCCGCCCTTACATATTCGAGATAGCGGAAATCAACCTTGCCGCTTTCTTTAAGTGTGCGGAAAAGTTCATGCGAGATGTCGATAGTCGTTGAACCTTGTAACGTAATTGGTCCGTCATCTGAGAAGCCGGTCGAAAGGCCGTGTGCGGTTTGCAGATCGTTGGTGCAAACCTCACGCATAGCTGAATCGGCTTCGCCCTTCTCCGCGTCGGCATTCCGGAAATATGTGCCGCTATCGGCCACTTCTACGTATTTGTTCGTGATCCGGGATACCGTATTTATCGACTCGGAATCGCCCGACTTGCGACCCCATGTCCGAACAATAAGGAGTCCCTTCTCCATCGGAATCCCGCTGCTTCCAACCAGTGGCGTGGAAGAGTTCGGCAGATCCTTTGCTTCATGCTTGGGATCGCACAAGTTCTTGCGGAGATCGTCAGGCTGTAAAAAGGGGAGTTCCTGATACGGATTCGGCGGAGGATCTCCGAATCCCATCTTATCCATCAACCCGCCGATCGCATCCAAGCCCTTCGATACTTTGGGATCGTCGCCATCACGTTGCTTGCTGTTTTGCTGTTTGCTCTGGTCCGTGTCTTTGCTTAAATTGTTGTCGCTGGAGTCAATGTTGTCGGAGTCGTTTGGTTTGATGTCATCGGAGCTCACTTTGCCATTAACGCCGCTCCCGTCAGTCTCCAACTTATCCAGGGCAGCAGTGGCTTTTTGTTTGACACGATATGCGAGGTAAACGCCACCTCCAATAAGCGCAACGACGGCCAGGAGGACGAGCAACAAAATTGCACCCACAACTTTGCTGCTGGACTTGTTTGTCGGAGGCAGATTTTGCTTACGCAAAGTTGTGGGTTGTTGCAAGGGGGCTTCGTTACCAGTTGCATGGGGAGGAGTCGTTGTCGCCGGAGACACCGGTCCCTGCCCAGTGCGAAGGGCGGGCGCAACGTTCTCGCCCACTCTTGCCCCGCACATCGCGCAGAAATCCTGGTCTTCTGCCAGTGGTGCGCCGCAATTGCCGCAGAAACTCATGTGCTATCCCTTTCCGATAGGCTTCTTCGATTTCGAAATGCAGCAATGTTTTTTGCGAGCAACTACCCACCACCGCCAGCGCAGCCGGCTGGTATCATGTCGCGCCTGTTCACGATGTCAATACGGTTCGGTAGAGCGACAATACTGCCCCAGGAGGGAATCGGCTTCGCGCCAAAAAGGCCAAGCACGGCATTAATTACGTTGGCTACAATTTTCGGCATGCTGTAGCCGATTCCTGCCCCTAGTGACATGGCAAAGGTGGCCTGCCGGCAATCAGCCCAGGTCGTCGACGACTGCTTAAGTGTGGTCAGCGTAGTTAGGAGGTCCACATATGGCCCGGCCGCAAAGCCGAATCCGCCCACGCCGACCATGAGACGTTGACTGAATGCGAACACGAAGGAGTTGATGCCCACTGACTCTCCGCTAATCAATCCAGCAAGATTGTTCTTCAGGGTTGCGGTGGGTTTGTCGATACGCCAGCCCGAGCCAGCCGTATACCAGGCTTCGATTGATCCATCCAGGTCAAGGGAACCCTCCCCGTGAATGACCGAATTCTTTGCGCTGAATCCGCTGGTTATATCGAGTGCCTGACTGAGCTTGGCGGTGAGTGGGACAAACAGGCCACCAATCGGAACGTTGATTTCGGCTGGAATTATGCCGAGTTCTTTTATGTTTCCCTGAATGGATGCGAAATCATTGCCGGTGGCGGCATCCACCGTGATAGTCACGCCCGCCCCGCCAAACAATTGTAGGTTGGCATTCACGCCATTGCCGGATACTGAAGCGTGAAAAACGATATGCGGGCTATTAAGGTGAAAAACGATCGAAGCCCAGACCTTAACCCCGTCCTTTTCCTGATAGACCTTAGCCCCAATGCCTCCACAATTCAGAGCACAGGGGTAGGCTTGCAGGTTATTAAAGGTGAGCTGTTTGATCTGAGGCACGGGCACAGGAACAGGTGCTCCGGCACCCTGCCCGAGTGCGGAACTGAGGCCTCCGACACTGGGGATAGAAGTCTGCAGCGCGGTTGGTGTAATCGAAGGACGGCCGGGATGGTAGGTCCCGTCCAGCAGGCGTGGAGTGCCCTCGGCAGTCACGGTGCGCATCGGCGTCCACTTGCCGTCGTTAGAAACCACGTAGTAGCTGACGGAGCGTTGGTAGTTATGCGGGTTGTCGTTGCGTGAAGTCGTGCTTGGGCTCTTAATTTCCTGCTGCAATGCTTTTGAACCCAGCGCGGCCGGATAGTCGGGAGCAACGACCGCAATTGCATTGTTAAGATCCAAAGGCTGGTCGTACGCGAAGTTTCCCTCTTTCACCAACTCGTTCAGTTGCACCGGCCCCAGCACGACGGAAACACTGTTGCCGTTATGTTGGACGGCAAGAACTCTCCCCGCGCAGCGGTCCGTGGCGAAGAGCACCTTGCCGACTTGAATTTCGTTGACCTGAGGAGCATTCGCATCGAAGGTCCAGGACAAGCCATCGGACGCGAATGAGCGGATCGCCCTGTCCCCCTGCTCCATGAGGATGATGCCGTCCTGATAAGTGACGCCGGGTCCACGTTTCGGTGCAATTCCGAAACGAATTTCGCTCTCCGACAGATCGTTGAGCTTGATGGCGTGGCCTGTAATCACCGGTGCCTTGCTGAGCCAGAAGTCAGTACCGACGGAGGAGCTTGCGGAATGGGAAAGAGAGCCACCGGAGGGAACAGCGGACCTGTTGCACGCGCCATCGAAGGCCGCAATGATCGCGATCAAAAGCAGATATTTCGCGAAATGCGTGCGCCGAAGATCGAGCGCTTTCCTTTTCGCGTCCTGCGATGAACCAGTGATTTCGTGCATGATGCTCCTTTGTCTCGCTACAAAGCGTCGGCAATTTCCTTCGCCAGAGGTTTGACCGCTTCGGTACCGCAAGGACAAGTCAGGTACATGATCCGCACCAGCTTGTTGCCCTTGCGAACCATGATCATGCCGTCGCCGGAAACAAAAGCCTGATCACCGATCCCCGGCAGATCTTGCATGTCACCTATCCTTCGCATCACTTTCGCGTTGAGACGCATTTGGGCTTCGGCAGAATGTTCATCCACTGAGAAACTGAAAACCGGCACTTCTCCGGAGTTATCCTGTTCCGACGGTGGCCTCTCGCTCTGGAACTCCTTGAACATTCCTCCGGCAAACTGTTGCAGCATCTGCTGCGATTTTTTGTCGGCACCACGGCTGGCCGCCATCGCCGTCGCGTGTTTCGCCATCACGTCGGCTTGATTGCCCTTGGCGATGTACGAGCAGCCATCCTCCTTGGCTTGGGTGCGAATGATCTCGACGCCGATCGCTTTGCTGACATCTTCCTTGCTGAGAAAACGGCAGACGTCGCCCATCGAGTTGTCACTGGAAGCGCTCGAGTCCGATGACGAGGAGCTATCTGAACTGCTTGAGTCCGAGTTGGATCCGAGAAGTTCGCCCGATGCCCGATGTACTTTCTGGCTCACTCGATGGGCAACGTAATAGAGGCCGACCGCTGCTGCTGCCGCGCCGCCCACGAAAATAATCACGACCGCAGCAATCGCGAACTTGGCGAAGGAGCTCATCCCGGCTTTGGCCGATGCCGCAGGAGCAGTCGCTGGTCCCGAGTTCGCCGATTGCGGGCCTGCCTGCGCTGGCGAGACGGCTGGCGCGGCCTGCTCTGGGATGGTGTTCGGTTGCGCCGGAACCGACTTCGATGGGCTGCGCGTTCCGCACTTTGTGCAGAATGGTCCGCTCGTGAGCGCCGAACCGCACTTCACGCAAAAGTTAGCCATACCAATAATCTCCTCTTGGTCCTTATCTCAATCTCTTGTTAGCAGCGGTATCGGTCCTTATATGGGTGGCTGGATATTCCCGAATTCGAAGTGAGCCGAGTTGTGCCGCTTGCCCACCGCCCCCGCCATCTCGATGTCCTGCTCCTCGCGTAGAGGAACGCCTCTGGTGGTAGATATCCATATCTGCGAATCTTCCTTGAAATCTTCGGTCTCTCTTTGCAAGTGGTAAACCGAGGTACTCTCGCCGTTGACCGACTCGCGACGCACGAGTTGGCAGCTGGACTTTCCGTTCTTCTCGTTCTCTTTTTCTTGCTCCAGGACTTCCTGGGTGGTGATACGGGTGTCCATCCACTTTCCACTAGCGCGGATGTATTTCTTGTTCTGAACCATGATCGTCTCGGCTATCTGGGGCGTGCCGCCCTTTGCTGCGGTGCTGGTCGTGAAGCTATGGCTGGGAGTCGTGACCAGTTTCTGGAGCGCGTCAAAGACAGGCTGACAGGTATCAGCCGCGCGCGCGGTCACGGCCTGCCCGGTCGCGAATAATGAAAGGACACAAATCGCGAAAATGTGATGGCGAAACATTGAGGTTCTCCTTAATCGAAACTGACCGTGTCTCTCCGAGCTTTTTTCCCGTCAGTGGTATCTCGTGAGGGCGACTCGGGTTCCTGGTTTCTCATTGCCCGAATCATCGTAGAAATTCCTTGAAATCTGGATTCGTACACCGCCGCTCTTTACAGACCAGGTATCTCCTCCTTCGCTTTCCGACCATGCGCCCTTCACGCGTGCTTTGTACCACGCCACCACCGTCGGCATTGGGTCGGTCGTTGCGAGTCCATACATTTTCGATTGCACGCGCGCGGCGATAGGGCTACTCCAGGAGCGGCCATGAGGGTAGACAGGGACAACGGCTGCGGCCCAGTCGGGATAGGAGGGCGCGGCGCTATCCACCGCGTGGGCTGTCACGGCCTGTACCAACACGAGTAACGAAAGAACAAAAAGGGTGAAGGCGTGTTTGCGAAACATGAAGTCTCCTTATCGGAAAATTTCTGCTGGTGCTTCTTCGTACTGCCGGCAAAATTACGGTTCGAACTTCTAGAGCGTGACCATTCCCGCTTTCATCCGGTCGCTAACGCCACAATCAGGATTTCGGGTTGTCGGCAACCGCGTCCTCGGTTACGAGCCTAGGTTGCCGCTTCCGATTGAGTTCGCCTGGTTGCCACCACATCGCAGGTCGCTGTCCGTTTCTTCGAGCGCCTCGCTCCTACGGAGTGCACACCGTGCCGACGTAATCGCCGCTCGTAGTGCCTGCTACAGGATCGAACTCCCCACGCAGTCGGATTTGTCCAGTCGCGTTTGCCATCGCGCCAGTGCCGCCGGTAAACGTGATCAACGAGGCGAAGCCACCTTTTCCGGGCGGCAGATCGATCGTTCCAGTGTCAGTCCCAAAGAGTTGATCACCGCTCTTCAGGCTGATGATGCTGTGACCGGTGAAGAAAGAGATCGTTGGCACTTCGGGTTCGCCGTTTGGAATGATCTTGTCCATGGTGAAGCGATAGTCGCCCTGGATGCCTCCCCACACGTGGCCCGCCGTGCAGAGCGGGCCAGGACATATGTTGGCCGGTTGAACTTCGGCCTCGAAACTGCCTACGAGCGGTTTGCATTGTTGCGCAGCAAGTGGCACTACCATCGCTGCTATCAGGAAAAACCCCAACCCCACCGATACGATTTTGCTGGATCGCTTCATATTTCATCTCCTTTGGCCCGTCGTTGCGATGACTAAGTGAACATGCCTTTACGGCTCAACCTTGTACAGCGTTACCATTCCCGCTTCCATGTGGTCATCGATATGACAATGGAACATCCAGATGCCGGGGTTGTCGGGAACCATATCCACCGTTTCCATCTGGGCCTGTAAGAGCGGGACAACGTCGGTGCGTTTGCCGTCGTGCAAGACGACATTGCCGTGCCAGTGCGGCGTGTGCATGCTGAATTGTTCGCTCAATGCCATCAGATACCAGCGGACACGCTCACCTTTTTTCATGGTCATCATTGGACCGGTTCCATAGATGTAGCCGTTAATAGCGGCTTTGAAGTTGGCGATGGTGAACCCTGATCCCAGGCCGGAAAAGTTTCCCTGATCATCGACCGGCGCAAATTCCAATTTGTTTATGCCCTTGGGATCCGTAGTGAACGTCTTGATGTTGTGGTCGAGGTACCAGCTCACGTTCTCGTCGAATAACATGAAAAGGCAGACGAATTCGCGATCCACGTCTTTCGGTTTGCCGTTCTCATCTGCCATGCCGCGGCGGGTGATGATCATTGCTCCAACCAAGCCGCTCGATACGTCTTTCAATTCATTTGTATGCGAGTGATAAAGCCAGACGACCGAACTGGGATCGTTTGGGCCTGGCCCCGCGCGCTCGGGAACTTTCCAGGTGTAGGTATGAGTCTTGCCGGGAGGCACTGCGTCATCTTCTTTGTCTGCGCCAGAGGTTCCGTCGTCGTAAGGTGCCCCTTCGGAGTCTTTGTCATAGAACACGCCGTGTGGATGCATGCTGTAGGGATGGGTGGCGTTATTCTTGAAAATGATCTTGATCGTGTCGCCAACTTCGGCGCGAAGAATTGGGCCAAGAATGCCCGCCATCGCAAACTCCGCGGGCCGTGGCTTCAAGTGGTTGAAAGTTTCATCTGTATATTCGCGATAGATCGCTTTGCGATAAACCGTGCCAATCCGGTGCGGCCCTTTTTCGGTGAAGACTTTCGAATAACCCTCAAATTTCATGCCCATCATCTTGTTGATGCCACCGGGCGCGTAATCCCAGTCCACTTCATCGGCGGCAATGTAGTACGTGCGAGTCTTGCCCGCGAATTGTCCGAAGGCGATGGGCGACAACAGAATCCACAACGCAACAAATGTCAAAGGACGTGGCATTTCTTTCCTTTCGTGTTCTCAGTAGCCCGGCCAATCAGAGTGCTACCCCCGCGTGTTGGGCGGCGAACCTGCCCACGATCGGCAGCTTGAAGAGTTTTTGCTGGTACGCCTGATACATGAGGAACGCCCAGATGGCGAAGCCTGCCAAGCTGAAAATCAGCATTACCGGCAAGGCAATTAGCCCGAAAACTCCGGCGGTCAAAGGCGTCAGGACAGCGGAGAGAATCATCCAAAGAATCCAAAACGCGATCCACGCGACATTGAAGAAAATGGATTGGAACGCATGGAACCGAACGAAGGAGTTCGACTTGTAGGGATCAAGTACCAGAAAGATGATTCCCGTAATGAAGCCTGCGAGATACGTGAGGGCCCCGACAAGGTTGGTCTCCATTGTTTTCTGTTCAACGCTCGCTGGTGTTGAAATGGCGACTACGGCGCCTGAACCGGCGGATGCAGGTACCGACATAGGTCCTGTAGAGGTTGTCGGCGAACCGCAGGACTGACAAAAGCGGATATCCTCCGCCAAAGCGGTACCACATGATGCGCAAAAACTCATTTCTTCCTCCTCACAAACGGGCTCGGGCGATAGGCAGGCAGGAATTTGCCTGTACTCGGCGGGATTCGCAAACCAACTCTGCGCAAATTGTGGACTAACTGTTAATCCTTTGTTTTTCAGGGGATTAGGGGGGCAGATTAACTCGTTTCAATTTGTTTTCCGTGCTAAACTCGACGCTCATTCCCCGCCTGTTGCATGAAAGTCTCTGCCACAAGTAGCTCTGTTGCCCCGGAAATCAGCTACCGCTTCGGGCTTTATGTGCTGGACCCGGCCAACGGCACCCTGATGCGGGATCACACACGTGTGCGTTTGCAGGAACAGCCTCTGCGACTGTTAGTGTTGCTGGTCGAACGTTGCGGGCAGGTTGTTTCGCGGGAGGAGATTCGGAATCGGCTTTGGCCGCAAAATACTTTTGTCGAATTCGATAAAAGCCTGGGAGTGGCGGTCCTCAAGGTTCGCGAAGCTCTTGGGGATGATGCGAGTAATCCCAGATTCATCGAGACTGTCCCCCGGCGCGGCTACCGATTCATCGCACCGGTTAAGGTTGAGACCGCGGCGGTTGCTGCTTCCACTACTCCAATTCCTGCTTCGGAGACTACCCCGGTAATCCACCCTAGGTTTTATACGACGAAGCACGGTCTGATTATTGCCATTCTGGCGTTGTTGTTGGTCGGCGCCACGGTTTACATTCTCGATGGCAGGCATGGGCCTTCGCATTCCACAGCCCAAGCTAGGACCTCAATCCCTCAAATACACATTCGGCGTTCGGTGGCAGTGCTCGGTTTCCGCAACTTGCCTGGCCGGCCAGAGGACAATTGGCTCTCTCCAGCTTTCTGCGAAATGTTGAATACCGAACTTGGGGCAGGCGGCCAACTGCGCATGATCTCAGGAGAAGATGTGGCACGAGCCGAAGGTGAATTGCCACGCCGCGACGAAGATTCGCTTGGCAAATCTACTCTGCAGCATTTGCGAACCAACCCCGGAGCCGACGTAGTCGTTGTAGGCTCCTACACCACGATTCCGGCTGACCCTAAACGTACGATTCGGCTCGACGTTCGCCTGCAAGATACGGCTGGCGGAGAAATCATTGCCGAGGAATCAGTATCCGGCAACGAGAACGACCTCTTTAATCTCGTCTCGGATTTGGGCAGGAAACTGAGGCAAAGTCTTGGCGTGGGCGCAGCGTCCGAAGGCACCGAAATGGCCGCGAGAGCAGCCCTTCCATCCAACGAAAAGGCAGCCCGGCTCTACGCAGAGGGACGAGCAAGACTGTGGGCATTCGACTACTTCGCTGCTCGTGATTTGCTCAACAAGGCAATTGAGGCGGATCCTAATTTTCCTCTCGCCCATGCCGCCCTTTCGGACATGTGGTGGCACACGGGTTATGACGCCGAAGCTCGAGTAGAGGCTCGACGGGCTCTAGAACTATCGAATCAGCTTTCGCAGGAACAGCGGCTTCTGGTCGAAGGACAATACCAAAGGACCGTCGAAGAATGGCCCAGAGCCGTTGAGACGTATCGCTCTCTTTTCCGCCTTTTCCCCGACAATCTGGACTATGGCCTCTTGTTCGCCTCCGCACAAATGCATCTCAGTCCCGCGGAATCATTGCAGACGTTAGCAGGTCTGCGGCAACTCCCACCGCCACTGGGGGACGATGCTCGAATTGATATGACAGAGGCTTCAGCGTGGATCAATCGAGACTTCACCAAAGCGCAAGCTGCGGCGAAGCTAGCGATCGAAAAGGCGACTGCACAAGGATCACCGGTCATTGTGAGTCGCACGTACGGCATTCTGTGTCAGCAAGAGCCCTCTATAGGTGCGTCTGCAGAAGCGATCGACATCTGCCGAAATGCCCTTGAAGCCGCAATTGCGACGAAAAACCGGAACGGCGAAGCCATGATGCGCACCGATCTCGCGGCACTCTACTTTTATCGAGGTGATCTTAGACAATCTGCAGAAATGTTCCAGCAGGCAATAAAGAAATTCAGGCAGGTTGGTAACAGGGACGGCGTTGCGACCGCGCTCAGTGACTTCGCTGACACTCGGCTCTCTCAAGGCGACCTGATGGAAGCGAAGAGACTCTTGGAGGAATCCATTCCGGAGTATCAAGCTGTCGATGACAAAGAAGGCGTGGCCCTTAACATGGACAGCTTGGGAGACATTTGGAGACAAACGGGCGAACTCGACAAAGCTGACGCAGCGTACCAGCAGGCGGAGGTTATCGCGCGGAAAATCGAAGATAAGGACGCAACTGCGTTCGCGCTGAATGGAATGGGCGACGTGGCTTTGGACCGGGGCGACCTTGTTTTGGCCAGGAAGCGATTTGAAGAAGCTCTCACGCTCAGGACTCAGGCCGGAGAAAAACAGATTGCGGCCGAAAGTCGCGTCGCACTTGCAAAACTAGCACTCGAAGAGGGTCATGCTTCGGATGCCGAAACTTCGGTACGCGGGTGCATGGAACAGTTTCACACGGAAAAGCAAGTTGACGATGAACTCAGTGCCAGCATTGTACTGATTGGGGCGCTGCTCGCGCAAAACAAACAAGCCGAAGCTCAAAAGGAAATGGAAGCAGCGCAACAGCTTCAAGGCAAAAGTCAGAACCGGCATCTTCGCTTGCAGTTCGAATTAGCCTCAGGCCACGTTTTCCTCGCGTCGGATCATCCGGACGCAGCGCGTCCATTGTTTCAGCGAGTAGCGGGGGATTCACACCGCTATGGATTCGTCGATCTCCAATTTGCAGACGACCTTGCGCTCGCAGAATTTGCGAAGAAGACGAAGCAGGATGCGCAAGCTCAAATGGAGTTTCGTGCTTTGCAGAAGTCAGCCAGTTCCAAGGGGTTCGGATTAATTGCACGTAAGGCCTCCGAAGAAGGCTCTGCGCTGCGGAAGCCGGTTGGCGCGATGTAATTTCAGCCCGCCAGATCCGCCACCTGGATACGATGGGAGTTCCGAATCATCTATGTTTGAACCCACGATTTCCACCCACGATCCTCTCGTCTCTAACGTCTTCTCAAGTACTTAGGCGGCCACCTGAAGTCACTTAAGTTGTTTGAACTTCGGCATAATGTAGCCCTGAACAGGCTGGCGTCGGCGGTTCAACTCCGTCCCTGGCTACCATCATTCCAAAGAACCTAGCCAGACCGATCCCACGGACGCCAGTCCGCTCTTAGTCCGCATTCGCGAGAGGCACTGAAATGTGTCTCCGCAACTGGATTATGCTGAACAACTTTAGGACCGCGCAATTCTTGTGCAGTCCGCTTCAGTCCGATTTGCTCTGTCGCGTGGCTGAGAATCGCCGTAAGCATTTTTTCCCGCTGCCGTCATTTGATGCCGGCTGACCGCGTGAGTGTAGAACTCAAGTGTCAGCTTGACGTCGCTATGGCGATGCAGAGTCTGCACGGTTTTCGGATCAGTTCTAATGCGGAGGAGAAATGAGTCCAGACTGTGGCGCAGATTGTGAAAGCCAAATCGTCGCGGGTCCTCATCGACCATCTTTCCCTTCGTGTCCCGATCTGAAGAAAGGATGCGAGCCGACCGGTGTCCGCCGCAGGTAAGGTGCGAGCCACGAAAGAATTTTGAAAGAAACTCCCTTCAATTCCCATTTCTGATCATGGGCGATCTGGTTCTCTCCTGAGAACTGGATGGCCGCGTCGCCCGCGGAATGCGTCGATGAGTTCCTAGCGCAATTCTCCGCGGCGAGTTTGTGGGTAAACAACTCAACTCAGGAGTCTCAAAATGGAGCGTTCTGTGGGTTCCATGCCACCCGTCTGCATTGCGATCCCAGCACCCAGACTCAATTGGAAGGTGTGTGCTTTGCCGTTATTAGTGTTGCTGATCTCACCCGCGTTCGCGGGAGAGGGGGCTTACAAACCACCGGCCAGTCACTACTTCTGCACCTCGAATCCTGCTCCGAATACTCGCTACTACAGCGCACTCTTCGATATGGCAGCTTCCGCCCAGCTGGAGCAGCAAGCAGGCAAGGCCTTCAGGCAATTTCTCTCCGAAAAATACGGTGTCCACGCCGCCGCCAATTGCCAGGGAAATCCCGACCAGAAAATGATTCAAGGTCAGATGCAACAGACGATCGCTCAGCTCAAGAGCGCCAAATGGAAAATCGTAGAAACTGGATGGACGAATTCCAGCTCGACTCAAGCCGGAACTGGCGAAGCTTCCCATCCCGACTGCAATGACGCGGATGCGTGGAAGTCAGTTGCGGAATATAAGGCGGCGTGCGAGAACGGCGCACAGTCCTCAAGCTCTGCCGCCCAGCCGCAATCGCAGGACACATCTTCTCAAGGCTCGACGGGACAAACGCAGAATTCCATGCCAGTCGCTTCTAGCGCCGGAGGCCAGTCTAACGCCACCGCTGCAGGGACCACGCTCGTGGTGCGAATCATGGAGGCGGTCGATTCAGCGAAAGACGGGATGGGGCATCAATACCGCGGCATTGTCACACAAGCAGCTGATGCAGCTTCGGTGACGATTCCACGAGGCTCGCCAGCGGTCGTCATCCTCGCCAAGAACCAGTCAGGCTGGGCGGCGCACCTGCAATCCGTCATGGTCAAGGGACAAACGATCCCCGTTTCGAGCGGCCCGGCAACTTTGATGAATTCATCCCTGGGCTCCGCGCAGAACATGGCTTCAGGAGCGATGAACACAGTCTCGTCGGCTTTGGGCGGATTTGGCTTCGGTCACAAAAAGCCGCACGCTCCTTCTGAAGCCGAGGCTGTCGCATCTGGTAATCGAGTCGTGCTACCTCCAGGCACGCAACTGCACTTTGTTCTAAACGGTGTCTCCAGCGCACCCAGTGCCGCGCTAGGCGGAGGAAGCGCGGGAATGGCCCAGCCAATGGGAACGAGTTCTGCGAGCATCGGTGCAGCTTCGAACACCATCGCCGGTGGAACGGGCGGAACACTGAAGGCCAAGGTCAGTGAGGTCGTCCTCGGTCCGAGCCCAACGAAGGCCGGGGGAAAGTATGTCGTTAGCCCAGACGGCGGACACTACGCGGCATTTGCCATGCACGGCAGTCGGGAACTGATCATTATTGATGGAGTCGAGGGACCGGAATTCGACCATGCGGGACACGCATATACCGTCGGTGCTATCGACGTTGTATTCACCAAAGATGGCAAACACTCGGCATACGTAGGACAAAGCGGCGATTCCCTGATCGTTGTAGTGGACGGTAAGCAGCGAGCAACCGTGCAGCAACTACCGAAGGGCGCCGGAATGGGAGAACTGCAAGCCATTGGTACCGCGCTGAACTATCCGCCCACAGTCAGCAATCAGGCCATGAATGCGCGCCATCCGATTCTGCTCAGTCCGAGCGGCGCTCACTACGCCTGTATCGCCACCGATCCAGGCAAGCCCTGGTCCCACATGGTTCTCGATGGAGTTCGCGGGCCTGACATGATGGCCATTGATCAGGACCAGGTCGCGTTCGTGAATGAGCAACTCGTCTATGTCGGCACAACCCCCGATCGAAAACGGCACGTGGTAGTCAACGACAAACTCGGTCCGGAATACGACGAGGTCCGCTTTCTGCGCGTTACAGATGATGCGAAGCACTATGGCTTCGCGGCCCAGCTAAACGGGGCATTCACGGTCGTGGTGGATGGCAAGCCAGGAACTCCGCATCACCTCCTTACTTGGATGACGGACCTGGTCTTCTCTTCCAATGCGCGCACCGGCTTTATGGCCCAACTTCCAGCCGGAGGGCCGGTAGAACACAACGAGCCGGTATTGTTTGTCGATGATCATGAAGTTGCCAAAGATGTTCGCCCTTGCACAGGCCTTGATCGAATGGGGAACCCTCTTTCGGCGTATGTCGTCTTCAGTCCGGACGGTGCGAAGTACGCTTATGCCAAAGTGGTCCCCGGTGGGGTGGCAGCTGTCATCGATAGCAAAGTGGGACGCGCGTATGACGGTATCGGGATGATTCAGTTCAGCCAGGACTCCAAACATAACTATTTCGTGGGGCAGCGCGGCCAATATTTTGTCGTTGTTGATGGCAAAGAGATGACGGGCGTCAACCGAATGGACAATTTCATCTTCAGCAACGATGGGATGCGCTTCGCGTACTTGGCGTACATGCAGGACGGCAACCACGTCGTGGTGGATGGCAAAGACAGTCCGCGCTACTACAACTTCATTGGTCACTCTCTTGCGTTCAGCCCCGACAGCAAGCACTATATCTATGCCGCTTGCACCAACATCATGAAGTGTGAAGTTGTTCGAGACGGCAACACGGTAATCAATGTTCCCGCTTTGAGTGAGTTCTCCGCCCGAACACTCAAACCGGTGTACATGTTCCCGCCAGTCTTTTTCAGCCCGGACAGCAATACGGTGGCGTACTCATACGCAAAATCGGATGGTACTTCCCAGTCTGTGTACGTCCTGAATGGGCAGGAACTAGTGCACGGAACCACTTTCGAATTCCCCTCATTCAGCCCGGATAGCAAACATTTTGTTGTGATGGGATGGAACGGGCACGGCTATTCATTCTTCGCTGATGGCAAGATGGGGCCGGGCTATCAGGAACTGCTCGAAGCCAACCTCAACATCGCACGATTTGAAAATCCGAACACTTACAGATTCCTCGGCATCAAGGACGGCTCGGTGTATCGGGTGACGGTAGATCTCGCAGCAAACTAAAGTCGCCAATTTGTCTAAAGGGAGGTTGCATGAAACACATCACCGCAGAGTCGTTCAAAATCGCCCACCGAGCTGCGCTTCTCCTAGTGTGCATCATTTCGGCAGCATCTGCAGCGATGGCGGGAGAGGGGAGCTATAATCCTCCGCCGTCGTACTACTATTGCACCTCCGATCCAGCTGCTCACACCCGCTATTACAGCGAAATGTTCAAAGTGGAGTGGAAAGCTGCCGACAATCGGAAGATGTCAAACGCCTTCAGCGAATTCCTTGCGCAAAAATACGGTGTCAAAAGCGCGGTGGGTTGCTTCGGAGACCCGAACCAGAGCGAGGCTCAATATAGGATCAAGCAGCAAGTCGGACAGCTGAAAATGTCCAAGTGGACCTTGGTCCAAACCAAGTGGACTTACAACGGCGCGCATTCAGAGGGAGAGGCCTTGGATGCCTCAAGTTCAAGCCCAGCCCCGTCAGCAGCGAGTTCAAGCACAAAGCAGGAGAATGCCATCGATGGCGTTTACACCGGCACCTACGTCTGCGCAAAGGGTCCGACAGATTTGAAGCTTACCCTGAAAGCTCCGGAGTATGGCCTGTTGACGGGCACCTTCACCTTTTATGTCCCGCCAGGCACACATAACAAGGCATACACCTTCAGCATGAATGGTCACTTTGATCCGAAATCCGGCAGTTTCAATCTCAATCCATTGAAATGGGAGGGACCCGAACCACCTAATTACTTGATGGTTGGCTTGAAAGGAGCGGTGGACGTCAAGGCCGGCAAGGTGGAAGGAATCGTGGACTACACGGGGTGCGGGCGTTTCGAGGCCATGAAAGGAAGAGACGACTAAGCGATCTGTGTTAGTTCACCTCCAAGATGCTAAAGATGCATGTGGAATAAGCTTGGCAAGCTGGAATGCATGGGAGAAAATGAATCCCTCTCATGCAGCCCCAAGCTGGCAACTCCGGGCCTGGAGAGCTGGAGTCAGCACCGGTACGGCATGCGATCCCGGGCGACTATCGGCGTCTCCTCATAGTGCTCGCATCCCGAGCGCACCGCCTTGGATCGCGGGATCCTGAGGCCGCTGCCCAGGAGGCATTGACGCGCTCATGGGAAAACACGAAATCACAAGCCGCGCTGGATTTTTATTTCCGTGAGGATATCGCTGACGATGTAGCTGCGCCCGCATGGAGCCTGGATCAACTCCTGGCATGGCTGCACACGGTGTTGCGCTATGTGGTTTCCGAGGAACGCGGCCGAAGTGCGTATCGCATGGAGGTATCCCTTGATCGAGGTTCGGACGCCTGGGACGAGAGAAATGTTTCGGAGCCGTCGCACCCCGGCGCCGACCAGCTACATCAGCTCCTGCAGAGAGAACTCGAATCTATCCTCAGCGAGTGTTTTCCAAAACTCGATTCTGAGTATCAGGCGGTGCTGAGGTTGCGTGGAGCGGGCATGAAGTATGACGAGATCGCAGCCCGATTGGGACAAAAAGAAAACACCATCGCCACGTGGCTCAGTCGGGGAATCCGAGATCTGGCGGGATGCGTGAAGAGACGTACGCAGGGCTTAGGTAGGAATAAATGACGCGACCAACACAATCATGGTTTGATGAAAAGCTGGCGCGCTTCGCAAGTGGCGAAGTCACAGCCGAGGAGGCTCGAGAACTTGCCCGAGCATCCTTGGAGTCCCCCGCATGGTTCGAGGAACTCACGGCGACCGCCCTGTCCAAGGCAGCAGTTTCCACCGTTCCCGTTCCTGCGGAACCCGCCCGTCGAGGGTGGTGGCGCTCGCCATTCTTGCTTGCTACGGCAGCAGTGATCGTGATTGCGCTCTTGGTTGTGCCCTACGGAATGCGCCACACACAGAAGCACAGTGCGTCAATTCCAAGCGTAAGTCCACAAACTCCGACTACCGGAGCGCCAACTCCTACGCTTGCTTTTAGCCCCGCATCAGCGCAACCCATTCTTCTTGCAGAAAGCCTTCAGTTGGCAATTCCAAGAAGCACAACGCAGGTCTTCCGTGGAGATGAGGAAGGCGCCCGAGCACCGCGGCACACCGGCTCAATCATCTCGGTTGAGGATGGCCAGGCAACAATGAATCTAGGCTCAACCGATGGGTTGATGAAGGGAAGTCAGGTCGAGATTTTTCGTGATGACGCATTGAAAAACCGCGTAGGTACTTTGCGGGTCGCAACTGTTTTCCGCGAGCAGGCCAGAGTGAATATCGGAGGAAATGACGTTAAACTCCACTACGTAGTTCGAGTCACGGATCGCGATCATCTTCAGGCTCTGTTACAGCAGGCGGACGATCTTGAGGCCCGAGGAGATTTGACAGGTGCGCGACGGCTTGCCGAACAGGCCAGCGAATGGTCTAAGCCTGCAATAGTTACGACGTCCCAAAGAGCCAGAGCGACTGAAGTCCTCGCCAGGCTGGATTTCAAAGCGAAGGATCTTGCCTCCGCCGAAACGCACTACCGAGCGGCGCTCGACCTCTTAACTACCGACCCGCATACCTCGCCCGATGATCTCGGCAAACTGCAAAGCGATCTGGCTGCGCTCGTCATGCTGCGTGGCGATTATGACGCCGCGGATAAACTCCTGCGTGAAAACCCGTCAAGTTCCACGCGGCCCAATTTACGCGCGGAACGCCTCAACAACCTTGGCGTGCTGGCAGAAATCCATAGGGATTGGCATCAGGCAGAATCGTTTTATACTCAGGCATTAGCAATCCTTCCCCAAAACTTGCCCAACGAAAGAAGGATAACGGAAGCTAATCTGGCTCGAGTTAAGGGATTGCATTGACATTGTGGAGATGGGTTCGCGTTGTGCGCCGTTTCATTTACGCGCTGGCGTTGGTGTCTGCAGCTGCGTGCGCACAAACCACGGAGCCGCAAGACTGGACCGCTCTCGATCAGAAAGCGGAACAACTCTACGCCCGAGGAGATCTCAACGCAGCGATACGCGTCGCAAAGCTGGCGATTGATTCGGCGTCAGGAACTGCGCAATCCAGCCGCAGTTTAGACCGGCTGGGATTTTTCGAATACACCGCCGGAAATCTGAAGGACGCGGAGCAACACCTCAGGAAGGCGCTCGATCTCCGAAAACAAACCTTCGGCGCAAAGAGTGCGGAATACGCCGAAAGCGCAAATGATCTCGCGCTGTTTTGTCGAGACTCCGGCAAGCTTCCGGAAGCCCGCACGCTTGCAGAAGAAGCAGTCGACATCCGCACACGCCTGCTGGGAACTTCCGATCTGAGAGTTGCTGAAAGCCTTAACACCCTAGCCAGCACATACGGCCTGCTCGGCGAATACGACCTGGCGATTTCGAAATTCGAGCAGGCGCGAAGCATCCATGAAACACAAGTTAAGCCGCAAGATCTTGCGGAAGAGTACGGGACGCTGTGTATCAATTTGGCTGGTACATACCAGCGCGTTGGTAAGTACGGAAAGGCGGAGGAACTCTTTGACAAAGGCCTGGCGGTGCTTCGCGTAAGGCCGGGGATCAACCATCCTGCCTATTCCGCCAGCCTGGTTGCCGCAGCTTACCTGCAAGCCGAACTCGGACATTATGTGACAGCGGAGAAACTTTATTCAGAAAGTGGTGATCTGCTCGAAAAGCAGCTCGGGGAAAATCATCCGGTTTACGCCACATACCTGAACAACCGTGCTGCGCTGTACGCTGCAATGGGAAATTTTGCGGTAGCGGAAGCCGACTATCGCAAAGCACTTGAGCTGAAAAAGAAAATCTTCGGACCTGACGCGCTGACCATTGGAGCCTCTTTGCGCAACTTGGCGCGCCTGCTCTCGCAAAAGGATCCCGACGAAAGCGAAAAGCTTTTCCAAGAAGCGGTTGATTTGTACGCCCGCAACAAGAAAGCTCAGCCCTACGACTATGGCAGCGCACTGCTTGGGCTTGCCGAGGTGCAAAGAACTCGTGGCGAACTGGATTCCGCTCAGAAAAATCTGCAGCAAGCATCCGACACCGTCTCGAAGGGACTGGGTACTGAGCATCCGCTTTACGCCGCTGTCCTCCGTGATGAGGCTCGCGTTCATCAGTCGAAGCATGAATACAAAGAGGCCGAGCGCGAGTTGCAACAAGCAATCAATATCGTTCAACGCATGGAAGGAGACCAACACCCCGACGTCGCGGGGTACCTGTTCAAGCTTGCCACTTTATATGACGAGGGCGGTGACTACCGTTCTGCTACACCGCTCTACCGGCGGAGCCTGGAGATTTCCGACCGCGCGTTGAGCGATATTCTCAGCATAGGATCGGAGGACTCGAAGAATGCTGCCATCGCAAACTTGGACGACTCCATCCCTGCTTTAATCGCTTTCCAAAACAACGTTGCGGATAAAGTTCCTGACGCACGCGTCCTGGCCTTCGAAGCAGTCGCGCGCCGTAAAGGGCGGGTGCTGGATCAAGTACATGACTGGGGTGCTAGGCTGTCTCAGAGTACCGACCCTGCCATCCGAGAAACCCTCGCACAACGCCAGGCTATGCTGGAGTGCGAAGCGTCGCTGAGTACCGCGCTTGGCTATCGCGACATCAAGCCCGCTGTCGTCGGAACGTGCTCTCTGACTGGGACAGACCTTGAAGGACGTTACGAGCGATTGCTGCACGATCTTCGTGTGAACTGGACACCAGCTTTGGGGCAAGAAGGCATCCAGGCCACACAGGTTTTGAAACAGCACATCGACATCATGGAAGCCAATCTCAGCCGCGATCTTCCGCAATTCGCAAGTGCGATTCGGCCAGTGCGGATGCGCGACATCGCGGCCCAACTGCACGCGGGTGAACTGCTGGTCGAGATCGTCGCCTACGCACAGCAAGGATCCGGGCTGGCGGATCGATACGGTGCCTTTCTCCTGGATCATGAAGGCAACTTAAATTGGCTGGACTTAGGTTCGAAGCAGACATCCGATAGAGCAGTACGTGATCTATTTGCCGCAGCACACGACTGGAGCAGCGCCGTTTCCGCTCGGGAATGGCGCAATCAGAAGGTTGCCGAGCAAACTGCCAACGAATCGGTAATCACGCTTTCGCAAACGCTCTCTCCACTGATCTCGGCCATTGAACAGAAGAACGATGTTCGGCGCCTGAGGATCGCACCGGATGCGATGCTTAACCTCGTACCATTTGGTGCCCTGATGGACAAGCGAGGCTTACGGCTCGTTGAACGTTTCTCTACGAGCTATCTCTCGTCGAGCCGGGATCTCGGCAGCTTGCCAGCATCTGCGGATCACAACGATACACATAGCGACTTAATCATCGCCATGAGTCCTGGCGGCAAAGAAGTGGGGCCCCGCACCCTCGCGTCTGCAGCATTTCGGTCGGAAACGCTGGAACCTCTTCGCGGCGCTCAGGCCGAAGCTCATGAAGTCAAGCGCTGGGTTCCCAACGCACAACTGTTGGGTGAAGGGCAGGCCACCGAAGAGAGAATTAAGCAACTGCATCATCCGGCGCTGCTTCATTTAGTTGGACACGGCCTGGTCAAAGGCAACGAGAACTGCAACATCGATCCTGACGCTTCCTCGTGCAAACTCAGCGCCAACCCCGCCGAGCGTGTGATGAGTCTTTCTGCGATCGTGCTCGAGGAAGCTTACGGTAGAGGTCCACACTCCTCGCAAGATGGCCTGCTCACTGCCCTTGAACTCCAGACCTTGGACCTCCAAGGCACGGAGATGCTGGTGCTCTCGCAGTGCCGCATGGCAGACGGTGTTCCCTCCACTGCTGATGGAGTGTTCGGCATGCGTCGCGCCGCCGCGATCGCAGGCGTCAAAACTTTTGTTGCGCCGCTATGGAAGATCGGCGATGAGCCTCAGCAGATTTTAGTCAACCGTTTTTACAAGGAATTGAGTCTCGGCACTCCTCGCGATGTGGCCCTACAAAGGGCCAAACTGCAACTGCTGCATACTTCTTCGACGGCGTCCTTTCTAACGTGGGCGCCCGTAATTCTTTCGGGTGATCCCGAGCCTGCACCGAGCGACTGGTTCCATACGTCTCATCCGAAATAGACTTTGTCGGGTCGAGCAGAGGCCTGAACGGAGCACGAGTCCGCGATCAGCCCCTCAATTCCATGCCTTCAGCCCAACACTTCAGCCCAAGAAGACCGTACGTTTCGTGAATCTTCGGATACTTGAGTAGACAATCTACTGCCACGGGAGTAGAGTGTCTACACCTATGAGCGAGAAAGGCCACTACAAGAACCGGATTGAACTGCTGCAGGGAACGCTCGACATGCTTATTCTGCAGACGCTGCAATGGGGACCGCAGCATGGGTATGGCATTGTCCAGGCTTTACGTCTGCGATCCGGAGATGTGCTTCAGGTGGAGACCGGATCCCTGTATCCGGCTCTCCATCGATTGGAGCGTCAGGGTTGGGTGCAGTCTGAATGGAAACAGTCAGAGAGCAAGCAAAAAGCCCGATACTACCGGATTACAGCCAAGGGGAAAAAGCAGTTGGCCTCGGATCTGGGCCGATGGGAGCGGATTGTCGAAGCGATTGGGTCGGTCATGTACGTCAAGCCGGAGGAGAGTGCGTCATGAAGTGGTTTCCCAGCTTCGGTTTTCAGAGGCGCAGTCGCGAATTGCAGGAAGAGATCGATGCCCACCTGCAGATGGCGATTGCAGATCGAGTGGCGCGAGGCGAGACAGCAGAGGCGGCGCGACAAGCGGCAATGCGGGAGTTTGGAAATATTCCTCTAGTGCAAGAGGTGACAGGCGACATGTGGGGCCGAGGCTGGCTTGAACAACTAGGCCGGGATGTCCGTTATGCCTTTCGGCAACTGCGCAAGAGTCCCGGGTTTGCGATCACCGCGACGGCGATGCTGGCAGTAGCGATTTGCGCCAACAGCACCGTATTCAGTTGGATTGACGGCACAATGTTGCGTCCGATTCCTGGCGCGCGAGACACGGGCGACCTCGTCAGCCTGCAGCGGGGGGAACGGAACTTCTCTCCGGTTCCGCCCCTCTCGTATCTCGACTATCGCGATCTGCGCGAGCAGAACCACACATTCTCCGGAATACTTGCTTATCATCACGATTGGATCACGCTGACCGGCGGCGCAAAGCCGGAGCGTGTCTTTATTGCGAACGTGTCGGCGAATTATTTCGACGTGCTCGGCATCAAGCCGATGAAGGGGCGCTTCTTTCTGACTGAAGAAGAGGCGCGCGCGGCTCCCGACGTGGTTTTGAGTTACTCCCTATGGAAGACGCGCTATGCCGAAGACCCGGCAATTGTGGGCAAGTCGATCGAGGTTTCCAGGCATCCCTTGACGGTGATCGGCGTGGCGCCGGAGGGAGTTGTAGGAGCCATGCCCGGGCTCCGTGACGATCTGTGGGTAACGCTTGATCCCCTCGGGAATGATGGGTGGCGGATGACGCATCGCGATGGTGGTGCGGTTTGGCTGAACGTAATAGGGCGATTGCGGCCCGGCGTCAGCCGTGACCAGGCAGCCCAGGATCTCGATACCGTGATGCGCAATATTGTCGCGGCGTATCCGGACCAGCATCTCGGCGATAACCGGATCTCGCTGGATCCCATGTGGCGCTCGCCCTTCGGCGCCAACGGATACATGGCGGCGACGTTGCCCATTCTTCTCGCCTTCGCCGTTGTGGTGCTGTTGCTGACCTGCGCGAACGTGGCTACGCTCACGCTGGTGCGGTTTGTGTCCCGGCGGCGTGAGCTCGCGATCCGGCAGTCGCTCGGGGCGAATCGTATTCAACTGGTGCGGCAGATGGTGCTGGAGGGCGTGGTGCTTTCCATCGTGGCCGGGGCCGTGGCCCTCGCGTTGACAACCTGGACATCGAAGACATTCGCATGGTTCTTTCGGGCGAGCTCGAGTCCTGGCACCCTGAACGGGAGCATGGACCATAGCGTGGTGATCGGGATTGCGGTGTTTTCCCTGTTGGCCGGCATTTTGTGCGGCGCGCTCCCCGCCTGGCGTTCGTCCCACGCGCCGGCAGTCGAGATACTCAAGGCAGAGTCGGCAAGCATTTCCGGCGGGTCAAGCAACCGGAAATTGCTCAGCGGGCTGGTGGTGGCGCAAATCGCGCTTTCACTGCCTCTGCTGTTGTGCTCCGGGCTACTTCTGCGAACGCTGCGGAATCTGGCCGGCGCGAATCCCGGATTTGAGCAGGACCACATTCTCACTGCGACCGTGGGACTGAATATCGCCGGCTACAGCCACGACGAGGTACAGCTGATCCGTCACAAGATACTGGATCGCGTGTCGGCATTGCCCGGCGTTAAGGTCGCGAGTTTTACGGACTGGATTCCGATGACCCTGGGGCACAAGGCCGAGGATGCGTATCCGGAAGGGTATGTGCCACACCCCCATGAATCTTTGCAGGTGTACCACGCAGAGGTGGCCGCGCGGTATTTCGAGTCCCTTCACATACCCATTCTGGAAGGACGCGAGTTTACACCGGATGACGATGAAAAGGCCCCAAGGGTGCTCATCGTGGATCAGACTGCGGCGAGGCGCTACTGGCCGGGACAGGATCCGCTGGGAAAGAACCTCAGGATCTGGGGACGGATCTTCACGGTTGTCGGCGTCGCGAGAAATTCGACACATATGTTCGTGAATGAGTCACCGCAGCCGATGGTGTATATGAGCTTTTTCCAGGAGGGCTACGAGAATATCGTGCAGGTGGAGACCGAGGGAAATCCGGCCGACCTTGCGCCAGCAGTGGAGAATACCCTCCACGAAATCGATCCACGGCTGCCGGTTTTCGATGTGCGTCCCATGCGAGAGAGTACCCAGCTGGCGAGCAGTTTCGCTGTCATACAGAGCACCCTCGCGGGAATGTTCGCGCTGATTGGGCTGGTTCTTGCAGTAACCGGGATCTACGGAGTTGTTTCCTATCGAACCCAAATGCGAACCCACGAGATCGGATTGCGCGTGGCTCTGGGCGCTTCGCGCCGCGATGTGCTGAGACTCGTACTGTCGCAGGGAGTGTGGCTCACAGGCATCGGGCTGGCGGTGGGACTGGCGTTTGCGTTGGGACTGACACGCGTCATCGCCCGGTTGTTGTATGGAATCGGTGCCAACGATCCCGTCACCATGGTCTACGTTGTCACGGTTCTGGGAGCGATGTCTTTGCTGGCATGCTACTTTCCGGCACGTCGAGCGATGCTCCGAAATCCTGTGACCGCGATTCGCGAACTGTAAGCTGCGGTTCAGATTCCGACGCGAATTACATGCATTCGACGTGTGCACGGTGCCAGCCTTAGTTGGCAAGGAAAATAACGGAATTCCAACGGTCACCAACAATCTCTGCAATGGTCACGCTCGCGACGCCGAACTCCGGCGCGATGCTTCACGGACAAATTAGCGAAGCCGCTCTGTTGAAGCCGGGCCACGCTTTTTTTCTCGACGAGCAATCTCGAATCTGTCACTGACCTCACGACAGACCGGCTGTTCCGGTTCCTGGAACAGTTTCGCAGTAAGAGAGATGCATGTATACACCGTATACATTTGCGCGTATACTCCCTATATAACGATGCCTTCTTCTATTCCAGCGGCCGCGAAGACAGATACCGCAGACCGCATACTGGCGGCGGCACGCGACATTCTCGATCGGGACGGTCTCGCAGAGGTCGCGATGCGCCGGGTGGCAGAGCGCGTCGGCATTACTCCAATGGCTATTTATCGTCACTACACCGATCGCGCGAGCCTGCTGAACGCGATCGCCAACCAAGGCTTTCAGGAGCTTGCCGACCGCATGCATGCGCGTCCGCTCAACGGTGGCGTAGAAACCCGGCTGGCTCAACTCGGAGAGACTTTTGTGGAGTTCGCGCTTCAGTTGCCCAATCTCTATGAACTGATGTTTCTTGCGCCTCGTAAGGGGGCGCGGTTCTATCCCAGGGACTTCAAGGCGGGCCGTTCGCCAACGTTCAGCCCGAGCGTAAAGCTACTTAAGGAGGCCATGCAGACCGGCGAGTTGCGGCATGATGATCCCGTGGAAATCGCTTTTGAAATCAGCGCGCTCTCCCACGGACTTATCGTGCTGTACCGCGGTGGGCGCGTAGGTCTCAGCGCCAGGAAGTTTCGTATCCTCTACCGCCGTTCCTTCAGGAGATATATTCATGGCCTTCGTCCTTAAGCGCACCCTACCCATGGCGAGTGTCGCTGTGCTCTCGACGGCCGCGCTGTTACTGGTCGGGAATGGCATGAACCCGCTGTGGCCGTTTATGTGGATAGCGCCTCTACCGGTGCTGTTGTTGGCTGCCGAGGCCGGATCATGGTGGGTTGTGGCTGTCTCCGCCGCACTCTCCATGCTCTTAGGGAATCTCACGATGCTGTATTACCTCCACTTCGCGCTGCATGCCCCCATCATCGCGTGGCTGGTTCCGTTTTCGCTCGTCTCACTGCTCTTCACTGCAGGTGTCCTTTTATTCCGCGCTCTCCTGGGTCGCGGCTCGACGATTGCGTCTGTCATCGCGCTGCCAGCGCTCTGGACAGTTTGCGAGTATCTCAGCAGCTTTGCGCCGGCAAGTGGCACCGCCGGCAGTCTGGCGTACACGCAATTGCGTTTCCTGCCGTTCCTGCAACTAGCCTCGCTGACGGGTCCGTGGGGCATGAGCTTCCTGTTGCTGTTGTTTCCCTCAGCCGTTGCCGCGGCTTTCCATATCCGGCGTACGAAGCCCGCGCAGGCAGCTCGCGTCATGGGATCCGTACTTGCTCTGCTCATTGCAGTCTTGGTGTTTGGGATTGCCCGCCTGGCAGGATCGGAATCTAGTCAGAAGATGAAGGTCGGATTGCTGGCAACGGATACGGTACAGATAGCGGACCCAGGGCCCAGCACACAAGAC
>Ga0207695_10002709_pt1 | contig 25848 bp, 18 predicted proteins | sample KBSC54metaG_FD_184354 | JGI IMG/M metagenome (GOLD analysis project Ga0207695, IMG submission 184354) | Corn rhizosphere microbial communities from Kellogg Biological Station, Michigan, USA - KBS C5-4 metaG (SPAdes) (version 2) | ecosystem: Host-associated > Plants > Roots > Rhizosphere > Soil...
GACGGGACACTTCGCCAGGGGTTGGCGATACAGTTGGCACAATCGCCTTTCCTCAGCCTCGTCTCCGAGGGACGTATCCAGAAGGCGCTGCGTCTGATGGGCCGACCGGCGGATGCGCGGCTGACTCCGGACCTCGCCCGGGAAATCTGCGAGCGAACGGGCGGCGCCGCTGTCCTCGATGGCTCGATTGCCAGCCTCGGAAGCCAGTATGTGTTGGGTCTGCGCGCCAGGAACTGCCGTACCGGAGATGTCCTCGACGAGGAACAGGCGCAAGCGGGACGGAAAGAAGACGTCCTGAAATCTATGAGCGAAATTGCTACTAAGTTCAGAACCCGCGTCGGCGAATCTCTGGCCACGGTCGAAAAGTACGATACTCCGCTCGCCGAGGCAACCACGTCCTCACTCGAGGCCTTGAAAGCCTATAGCGCCGCCTGGAAGGTTGCGGCCTCATCCGGCGATGCCGCCTCTATACCATTTTTCAAACGCGCCATTGACCTTGACCCCAAATTCGCCATGGCCCACGCGGCGCTGGGGCGCATGTACGGCGGAACCGAGGAGCCTGCCCTCTCGGCGGAGAGCACCACCAAAGCCTATCAGTTGCGGGATCGCGCCAGTGACGCAGAGAAGTTTTTTATCGCAGCGAGCTACGATCTGCAGGTGACGGGAAACCAGGAAAAGGCGCATCAGACCTGTGAGGCGTGGGCGCAAGCTTATCCTCGCGAGATGTTGCCCCACAGTTTCCTGGCGAGGATTGTTTACCATCCCTCCGGCCAATATGAAAAATCGATCGAAGAATCCAGGAAAGCGATAGCGATCAATCCGGACTTTGCCATCGTGTATGCCAATCTTGCATTCGGCTATCAATACCTTGACCACCTGGGGGAAGCGGAGTCCGCCATTAGGCAAGCCTCTGATCGCAAACTGGAACACTCCATTTTTTTGGTCCAGCGATACGACATCGCCTTTTTAAAGGGTGACCAGGCTGGAATGGAACGGGAAGCGGCTCTGGGCCGGGGAAAACCCGGAGCGGACGCCGAGATCTCCAACCATGAGGCTTTTGTCCTGGCATATAACGGCCGCTTGCAACAGGCAAGGATGATGTCGCGGCGTGCGGTGGACTTGGCGCAACAGTCGGGCCAGCGGGAAAAGACGTCTCTGTACGCAACCGGAGCAGCACTGTGGGAAGCTTTTTTCGGGAATGCGCCTGAGGCAGGGGGGAGCGCAATGGCGGCACTCGCGATTTCAAAGGAGCTATATGTGGAGTACGGCGCTGCATTTGCAATGGCCGTCTCGGGGGATTCTTCCCGCGCTCAAACACTCGCCAACGATCTGGAAAAGCGCTTCGGGGAAGATACCGGAACCCGGTTCAGTTACCTGCCTGCGCTTCGCGCTCGTATCGCACTGAACCAGGGCCAACCCGCAAAGGCGATCGAACTGCTACAAATCGCCGTGCCTTATGAACTGGGCGTGCCGCGCAGCGCTATACACGGGAACTTCGGAGCCCTCTATCCTATCTATGTGCGCGGCGAGGCCTATCTGGCCGCACACCAGGGCGCCGAAGCGGCCGCGGAATTTCAAAAAATCCTCAATCACCGCGGGATTGTGATCAGCGATCCCGTCGGCGCGCTGACGCACCTGCAACTTGGCAGAGCCCTCGCCTTGTCCGGAGATAAGACCAAGGCGAAGGCTGCCTACCAGGATTTCCTCACGCTTTGGAAGGACGCCGACTCCGATGTCCCGATCCTCAAGCAAGCCAAGGCGGAATTCGCCAAGCTGCAGTAGTAGTGAATGCTCAGTTGCCTTGGAAATTGACGGTCACGAGGTCCGATGCGGACGTGCCGTTGGAATCCGTCACCGTCAACTGGAACGTGTAGACGCCGCGCGCCGGGCTGAACTGGACGCTGGGTGTGGCGGTGTTCCCGTGAAGAATTCCAGCCGATGGGCTGCCTTGCGGAATCGACCACTGGTAGGTGAGAGGCTTATCGTCCGCGCTGATGGACGCCGTTCCGTCCAGCGTCATCTCGCGCCCTACAACCGTAGCGGCCTTGGGTCCGGCGGACGCCGTAGTGACCGGCGCCGGGGTCGCCAGAAAGCCGTGGGTGTCGCCTGTGCCCGTTACGCCGAAGCCTACGATTTGGCCGCGGGAATTGATCGCAGTCGAAAACAATAGAAACAACGGCGAGCCCGCAGGAACCAGGGTGTTGAGGTCGGTCATCACGCCTTTTTGCCAGACGAACGCCCGCGGATTCCCTTTCTCATCAAACGACGCACCTACCACCTGTCCGCTGTCGTTAATCGCCACGCCGCCGCTCGAAACATCTCCGGGAAGCGTGCCCAGCGCCTGCATACCCTTTTCTTTCGTCCACAGAAAGGCGGTACTGCCTGTGGGATTGGGCAGGGGCGAAGCACCAACCACCTGGCCTTGATTATTGATAGCCAAAGCTGCATTTCCAGTCAGCGTAGTCGCATCTCCCGTTCCGCCGCCCAGATTGCCGAGGTCATGGACCGAGCCGTCTTTTTCCCAGAATACGGCGTGGGGTCCGCCCGCTACTGGAGGAAGGACGGTGTTCCCGCACCTGCCCGAAACGCCGACGGCCTGGCCGTTGTCGTTGATCCAGAGAGCGATTCCGACGGTGTCACCGGGGAGCGGCTGAAGTTGCCGGATTTGCCCCGGCCCGGGCCCCCAGATCACCGGTTCATAATCGAGAACTTGAGGTCCGGTGCCGGTGAATGCCACTCCTGCCGGGCACTCCGGGTCGCGAATGTTATTCTCCGCAACCCCGGGCACTTCGCCTCGATTGTTGATCTGCCCGATGGTGGCGTTGTTGCCTCCCAGCGTCGCGAGCGGAGTAATCACACCGTCTTTCCACAGGAAAGCCAGGCATTTGAGGCCGGTCCCATAAGCGCAAAAATTTTCATTGTTTGGATCCTTGATGGAGGATTCCGCTTGAATCCCGACCAGGCCCGATTCGTTGCTACCAAACGTTAAACTGTTCGGTCCTCCGAATCCAGGGGTCACGATGTCTTTGATCTTTCCACCCTGCCAGAGGACTGCGTGCTGTGTGCCGTCAGCGACGGTCGACACGCCGGTTATCAAGCCCTTATTGTCAATGCCGACCGCTTGGCTAAACTTGCCGCCCGGCAACGTGCCGAGGTCGGTGAGGGTGTAGCGTGGCGCGGGCTGTGCTATTGCAAGCGCGGCAAGCAAGCTACCCGCGGCAATCGAAGTCAGGATCGTTTTCATTGTTGAGTTACTCCACCCTAAGTAGGCGCAGAGTGCGGCGCAAGCGGATCACGCCAGGTCACTATAATTTTGAGAGCACCGTGCGGTGGTACAATTCAGCCCAGCGATGCACAGGGCGGATGAACCAACTGTGGGCGACATCAGCACGCTCCTGCGCGCCTGGAGCGGCGGAGACCACGGTGCCCTCGACAAGCTAACCCCCGTCGTTTACGGCGAACTCCACCGCCTGGCGCGCCGCTACATGCAAGGCGAACGTCCCGGCCACAGCCTCCAAACGACGGCCCTGGTGAATGAAGCTTACATGCGGCTGGTGGACTATGAGCGCATGCAGTGGCAGAATCGCGCCCATTTTTTCGCCGTCTCGGCCCAGTTGATGCGGCGCATTCTGGTGGAACATGCGCGGCGTCATAATCTGAAACGCGGTGGCGGCGTGCAGCACTTCTCCTTGGACGAGGCGGCGCTCGTGGGCGGCGGCCAGGACTCGGACCGGGATACCGATATCGTTGCGCTCGACGATGCAATGAACAAACTGGCGCAGCTCGATCCGCGCAAAGTGCAGGTCGTCGAAATGCGTTTCTTTGGCGGACTCAATGTGGAAGAAACGGCCGAGGTGCTGAAAGTATCGGCCGTCACAGTAAAGCGCGACTGGAGGGCGGCCAGAGCCTGGCTCTACCGCGAACTGACTGGCGGGACCACCGATGGACTCCGAACGCTGGAAACAAGTCGATAGCGTACTGCAGTCAGTGATGGATCGTGCGCCTGAAGAGCGCGACACGTTCCTGCGGCACGCCTGCGCGGGCGACCAGACGCTGGAGCGGGAAGTCCGGTCGCTGCTGGCATCGGAGGAGCAGGCAGGAAAGTTCCTCGAGAATCCGGCGATCGAAGTGGCCGCGCGTGCAATCGCCGCCGGTTCCCTCACGGGCCAGACGATCTCCCATTACCAAATCCTTGAAAAGTTGGGCGGTGGCGGAATGGGCGTCGTCTACAAAGCCGAGGACATCCGTCTGCACCGGTTCGTGGCTCTGAAATTCCTGCCGGAGGAGATTGTTCAAGATCCCCGCGCGCTCAGCCGCTTCCAGCGGGAGGCACGGGCTGCGTCCGCCTTGAACCACGCCAATATTTGCACGATTTACGACGTGGAAGAACATGATCACCAGCCAGTGATCGTGATGGAGTTGCTGGAAGGGGAGACCTTGAAGCAGAGAATCAGCCAAGGGCCGATCCCCACGGACGAACTCTTGGATTTCGGCATTCAGACGGCCGACGCGTTGGAGGCTGCCCACGGAAAGGGAATCGTCCATCGCGATATCAAACCCGCGAATCTCTTCATCACCAAGCGCGCTAACGCCAAGATTCTCGATTTTGGACTGGCAAAGGTACATCCCGCCCTCGACCGTCAAGCCGGCGCCGGCGATCAGACGCTCACCGTTGAAGACGAACTGACCAATCCAGGGAGTGCAGTGGGAACGGTGTCGTACATGTCGCCGGAGCAGGTCCGCGCTCAACCGTTGGATGTACGTACGGATTTATTTTCCTTCGGCGTGGTGCTCTATGAAATGGCGACGGGCAAGCTGCCATTTCGCGGGGAAAGCTCGGGGATTATTTTCGATTACATCCTCAACCGGGCCCCGGTCGCTCCAGTGCGTCTGAATCCCGACTTGCCGGCGGAGCTGGAACGGATCATCAACAAGTGCCTGGAAAAAGATCGAAACCTGCGCTACCAGCACGCTTCGGAAATTCGCACTGACCTTCAACGCCTGAAACGGGACGCTGTTTCCGCGCTGTCGGCAACCAGTCCGATGCCCACAGCAACAGGCATTTCAATACGTTGGAAAGTGATTGCTCCCGCGGCCGCTGCTGTGCTCGCATTCGCCGGCGGAAGTTACTTCTATCTCCACAGCGCACCAAAACTCACGGACAAGGACACCATTGTCCTCGCCGATTTCGTCAACACCACAGGCGATCCCGTGTTCGACGGAACGCTTCGCCAAGGGTTAGTGGTCCAGTTGGAACAGTCGCCTTTCCTCAGCCTCGTGTCCGATGAGCGCATTCACCTGACGCTGGGTCTGATGGGCAAGACGGCGGATGCCCGGCTTACCCCCGAAATCGCCAAGGAAATCTGCGAACGAGCCGGAAGCGCCGCTGTCCTCGATGGCTCGATTGCCAGCCTCGGAAGCCAGTATGTCTTGGGGTTACGCGCAAAGAACTGCCGTACGGGGAGAATCCTCGATGAGGAGCAGGTGCAAGCAGCAAGAAAAGAAGACGTTCTGAATTCCCTCAGTCAAATCGCCAGTAAATTCAGAAAACGAGTTGGTGAATCACTCACCACGGTCGAAAAGCACGACACACCGCTGGTCGAGGCAACCACGCCGTCACTCGAAGCTTTGAAAGCATACAGTGCGGCCTGGAAGGTCCTTTACTCAACGGGTTCTACCGCAGCTTTGCCTCTTTTCCAGCGCGCCGTTGGGATCGACCCCAAATTCGCCATGGCACACGCGATGGTGGGCCGCATATACGGCGATTTTGGAGAGACTGTCCTCTCCGCGGAGAGCACCACGAAAGCCTACCAGTTGCGGGATCGCGCCAGCGACCGGGAGAGGTTCTTTATCACTACCGCCTACGACACGCAGGTGACGGGAAACCTCGAAAAGGCGCAACAGACTTGTGAGTTGTGGACGCAAACTTATCCTCGCGACAGCCAGCCTCTCGGACCTTTGGCGGGGATGATTTACCCGGTCTTCGGCAAATATGAGAAGGCCGTCGAAACAGCTAAGAAAGCTCTCGAGCTCGATCCGGACTTTCCCATCTGGTACAACCTTCTTGCCTTCGGCTATCAGGAACTCGACAGCCTGGGGGAAGCCGAACTCTCCCTTCAACGGGCTTCCGAGCGCAAACTGGAAATCCCCGATTTTTTGATCGAGCGATTCGATCTGGCCTTTTTGAAGGGCGACAAAGCGGGAATGGAACGATACGCGGCGCTCGGTAAGGGAAAGTCGGGAGCCGAAGACTGGATCTCGAACCATGAGGCTTTTGCCTTGGCATATTCCGGTCACTTGCAAGAGGCAAGGAGGATATCACGGCGTGCGGCGGACTTGGCGCAACAGGCGGCCAAGCGGGAAATGGCAGCTTCGGACGAAGCTGGGGCGGCAGTGCGGGAAGCCTTTTTCGGAAATGCACCAGCGGCAAGGCAGAACGCGAATGCTGCACTGAAGCTTTCCAAGGGACGGGATGTCGTGTACGGCGCGGCCCTTGCGCTGGTGCTCGTGGGGGACTCTTCAGAGTCTCAAACACTGGCGAAGGATTTGGAGAGGCGCTTCCCTGAAGATACGGGAGTCCGATTCAGTTACGTGCCGACGCTTGGCGCACTTGCCGCACTAAACCACGGCGAGCCTGCAAAAGCCGTCGAACTACTACAAATAGCCATTCCCTATGAGTTGGGCGTGCCGCCCAGCGCCATGATTGGGTTCTTTGCGGCCTTTTATCCTATTTATGTGCGCGGCGAGGCCTATCTGGCCGAACACAAAGGCGCCGAAGCAGCTGTGGAATTCCAGAAGGTTCTCGATCACCGCGGGATTGTTATCAGCGATCCAATAGCTGCACTGGCGCGCTGGCAACTCGGCAAGGCATACGCGATGTCGGGAGATAAGATCAAGGCGAAGGCGGCGTACCTGGATTTCCTGACGCTCTGGAAGGATGCCGACGCCGATATTCCGATTCTTAAGCAAGTGAAGGCGGAATACGCCAAGCTATAGTGAGGCCCATGGACAAGACTATTCGCGTTTACTCCAGCCAGCCAGAAGGAAATGAAGGCTGATGAATATCGGTACTGGCAAAGCCGGCCCGTCCATGAATGCATGAGCGCCGTGGCTGAGATCACTCGCGAGGCTTACGCCCTCAAGGAACCGGACCTCGATGTGCGACGTCTTGAAAGAACCCCTGTGCCTTCAACGCCCACAGGCTGTTAGATCAGGACCGCTACTTCGTAATCGGCCACCTGCGGAATTGTGAACTCCACCGTGTTGCCCGTTCTGTTGAACTTCACATTTGTACCAGCACGAAGTAAGCGGACGTTTGAAACGCGTGTTTGAACCGGGAGCGTGAAGCGCACTTTCTGCGGACCCAAAGGGTACGTATGCGTAAACCAGCCGCGCTGCATGTCCGGATTGTTGTAGTTCAACACGTGCACGGCGAATCCGGGCTGCGTCTTCCAGGCGAACACTTCCGTGATTCCCTCACCCGTTACGGAAACGGGTTCCTCGCCGCGGAGCATCCAGCGAATCGCGTTGGCGAGCAACCGGCTAAGATCGGGATTCTGCGATCGCCAGTAGGAGCGATCGATATCGCCGGGGAGGTAAACCAAGCGGCCGGTGCCTCGTTCGGCAAGTACGACAGCCGGTTGATTGGTGTGCGTCGTTGCGGCGTAAACCATCTCCGGTGGAAACGCGGGATAAGGCGGAAGCACCGTAAGCACCGGATTCGAAATCGCCTCGAGTGGGAGATAGTATTCGGCAAACGGCAGCAGTTTGGTATTCGCGAAGCCGCGCAGAACGGGATGGTCACGCTCGATGTGCGCATACGCGGCGTTACCGTTCGGCCCCACCAGCTTCCCGGCGCTCTTAACGCCGAACAAGTCGGCGATGCCCGACTGCGATCGCGGCTTGCCATTCTCGTCATAGCCGCCTGTTTCGAAAGTAGCGAGCAACGAACCGCCACGATCGGCGAATTCCCGCAGTTGACGGCACTGCGCATCGCTAAGCAGAGCGGCATTCGGCAGGATCAGCGCTTTGTATTTCGCCAGCGTCTTCGCACCGAGGTCGTCTTCGTGGACGAAATCAAAGAAGAACCGTCCGTCGAGCAGCGCGTTATACATGCCTTGCAGGAAGTCGGTCACTTCGCCGCCCCCAGGTGGACGGTAAAAGGCGTTGGTGCGTTGCGAGAACACGACACCGATGTTCGCAATAGAGTTCTGATTCACAAAATGGGATTCATTAGCGGCGATCCACTGGAAAAAATCGCGCCCGGTCTTCTCCCAGCGGTGATCTTCCGGTTTGCCGCCGAGCCAGTGATACCACGGCGTCATTCCACTCGCCGTGGTCTGCGCCATCCACATAGTTGCTTCCTCAGGCGATTTCGATGTATGCCGCCAGAGGGGATGCGAGTTCGAATACGAGCCGGTAACGTTGGTGATTGTCCGGCCCTTCATAACGGACTGAGCGACGCGCCCCTGCTGTGCGCAGTCCCAAATCGCGGTGACTCCCGAGCGCCCCTGATGATCGGCATTGAACCAACCGGCGACGCCCGCTATCCGGCTTAGATTCGTAACAGCGCGAGCGCCTCCGCCAAGATTGCCGACGTAGACGCTGTCCGATTTCTTTTGCTTCGCCGTATCGTCCCAAAGTTTCCAAATCTCAATCACGCGGGCGAGATGTTGCTCGTGACCCTGCGGAGAATTCGGATCAACCGAATTCCGGCAGCCGTCGCAATGGCACTGGGGCGGCCGTCCGGTGCTTGGCCATCCGTTGGTGAAGAAGCCATCGACATCGTAAAGCGAATTGATTTCGCGAATAATGGCCGTCATCTGCTCGGTGAAATACTGCGAGTACATGCACGTCTTGTACAGCCAGGGAGATTCGGCATGGCGAATAGGATCGCCGTTCGCATTGCGCTCGATCCATTCCGGATGCGCCTTATAAGCTTCTTCGTAGGTGTAGTTGCAATCGAGGCGCGCCACAACGCGCATGCCTTTCGCCTTCGCGGCCTCGGTGAAATCGCCGAACAGATCGCGATCACCAAGAAATTGACTGCGGTGATGATAAGCGATTTTAGTCGGGTAGAATGCCATGATGCCGCCGCCGTTGAGAAGCAGCGCATCGAGCTTAAGACTCGCCCAGTAGTCGACCCACCAGCCGATATCGAGCTCCAGCGGATCGCGCTCGTTGAAATTCGTCTGGCCGCAGCGCCGCATCGTCGCGTACCAGCGCTTGCCGTGCGCATCGGCCCCGAAGATCCCCGGAGCCAGCGCGGCGCCGGACAGAATGGTGACTGCCGCGCGCCGCGTGATTCCTTCTTTATCGTTTTCCATGACCTCAGAATACATACTTGAGCGCCAATTGTAGTTGACGCGAGTCGTTGGTCTTTCCGGTTACAAGCCCGAACGAGCCGCTGGTGGGATCGGTTACGGGGTTGCCCCAATTCGGGTGATTCAGAACGTCAAACATGTCGAAGCGGAATTGCAGATTCTGTGCTTCGTACACTTTGAAATTCTTTCGTATTCCCATATCCCAACTCCAGAACCCCGGACCACGGAGGAGATTCCGCTGTTGCGTTCCGAACGTCCCCGCGGCCGGCTGTGTGAATGCGGCCTTGTTGAACCACACGGCGGAATTGGTGAACGGAGTCACGTCGATGGAAGTGCTTCCGGCCAGATTCCAGAATTGGTTTCCGCTGCCCGTGCCGACACCGGCGAGATCCGAGCTGGTGCGAACGGAAAGCGGAACCCCGGACTGAGCCTGATTGATACCCGATAATTCCCAACCACCGAGGGCGATCTGAAGGAACTTGTTGCTACTGTTCTTGAAGAATGGAAGGCTGTAGCTGTAGTTCGCCACCAGCACTTGCGTGCGGTCGAAATCGGAGAGCCCATAGTAGCCGGCGGCGTTGTAAGCGTTCGGCAGGACGTCGGTAAGGCTCGAGCCATCGTCTGTCGATTTTGAATACGTGTAGGCAATCCCGAACTGAAGGCCGGACGAATAGCGGTGCTGGACGCTCACTTGCAAACCGTTGTAACGCGAGCTGCCCCCGTTCTCAGAAATGCCAACGACGCCCATTCCGAGGTAAGGGCGCAACGCATTCACGTTGATTCCCGGGTTGGCCTGTAGCGTTCCCGGCAACAACTGGTTGATATTCCGCTTGCGTTGATTGTGCAAACCGCGGCGGCCGACATAGCCAACCTGAACCGTCGTGCCCCACCCGATTTCGCGTTGGAACGTACCGTTCCATTCCCATGCGGTGGGTATTTTGAAGACCGGGTCCTGGATCACTTGCGTGAAGGGAAAAGCTCGCTGCGTGGCGCCTCCCGGAATGTCGACGACGCCGTTCACAACGGATTCCTGAAGCTGAAAGGGCGCGTTGCCGCCAAGCGCGGTATCGCGATTAATGGCAGTGCGATTTGCAAACGATCCCGCGCCGGCGCGAACCACTGTCTTTGATGTGAACGCATAGGCCACTCCCACGCGTGGTTGAAATACATTCCAGTGGGTGGGCGAAAGGCCGTCCGGCAAGTTGTGATAGAGGCTCTTATACTGCCCCGAATCGAGCGCCGGGATGCGGCCGCCCGCGGCCGATGGCACGCCATTTCCCGGCAGCACAATGCCGTCGTATTGATCGCCACTGACGATGAACCCGCCTTTGGGATCGACCACGGGCGCCGTCGCGCGGTTATAGTATTGCGGCAGGAATTCAGAGAGATTGCCCCACTTGCTGCTCCACTGCGGCCATATGGACCAGCGGACTCCGTACTCCACCGTGAGTTTGGGCGTCACCTTCCAACTGTCTTGCGCAAAGAGATCGAGCGAAGTGGATACGTAAGGCGTGTAAGCTTTGGCGCCGAACTCAGAATAGGTGTCGAAATTGCCGAGGATCGCATTGGCGATGCCCAATCCTGTTGTGTTCGGGTTCCCCGTATCGTTAAATGTAAAGTCGCCGTTTTGATTTACGGTGGTCCCTGGACCGGCCGTCGTTCCCTGAATGAAATCGTTCTGCCCGGCATGTTCCAGGTACGCGCCGAACTTCATCGTATGGGTGCCGATAGTCTTCGTCAGGTTGTCTGACCAGCCATAAACAAAGCCCGCCCACGAACCCGGATAGGGACCGGCGTCCAGCGTCGTCAGGCTTTGGATGCGAATACTGGGAACCTTCTCGGGAGCGATTTTCGTGCCGGGATAAAGAAACGGGTAGTTCACTCCATAACCGCTGCGCAGGCACGTGGTGCAGTAGCTGCCGAATCCGATATCGCCCTTACCATCGGAGTTGGCCGAAAAATTGAATTCGTTCACCAGCGTCGGCGAGAGCGTGCTGATGAGACTGACTGCGCCGATGCGGTTTGGTCTCGACCAGACTTCCTCCATGCGGCCGAAGGTATCTTCAAAAGGAGCATTGAAATGCCACGGAGTATTGGTGCCGCGCACGGATAGATGCTCCGTTTCCGTTATCAAATAGTCGATCTTGAACGTGTCCTTGCGAAGGTCCGAGTGAGTCGACTTGGAGCCGATCCAGTTCGCGGTGCCCTGGAGAAAACCTGGCACAGGCTGAGGAAATACGTTGAGCAGCGCTTGTCCATTGTGGCTGATGCGCGAAGTGGGAATGATATTTCCGGGGAAAGGCGCGTTGTTATTGCCTGGGTCGGTGATGGTGCGCACCTTTTTGAAGAACGGGTTCGCCGGATCCAGCAGTTCGCTGAAATTTCCATTGCGCATCGCGATGCTGGGCACTGTTCCGGTGTTGGTGGTCTCATAGCGCCGCTTAATCCACTCTTCCGCGACAAAGAAAAACAGTTTGTTACGGTCTCGATTAAATGCCTTCGGGATAAAAACCGGCCCGCCGACATCGAACCCATATTGGTTGAAACGATAAGGCGCCGCACCGCTGGCGATTTGGCTGAGCGGGCTGTGATTGCGCGTCCACGTGTTGGCATCGAGTGCCGAATTACGGAAATTCTCGACCAGGTCACCGTGGAAATCCCGCGTGCCGCTCTTCGTTACGAAGCGAACCTGGCCGGACGAAGAGCGTCCATATTCAGCCGAGTAATCGGCGGTCAGTACCTGGACTTCCTGAACAGTATCCACGTCGAGCGCGCCAAGCATGGAACCGGAGGATCGCGTGCGAGTGGCTACCGCGCCATCGACCATGACCACATATTCGTCGGCCCGTCCACCGTTGATGTTGAAGGATCCGTTGCTGACGCTATCCGGGTCGAACGTTCCAATTCCTGAACCGCTGACCACCCCGGGCGTAAGCGCGGCAAGATAGATAGGATTCCGTCCATTCAGTGTGAGATTTTGAATTTGCTTATTATCGACGGTGCTGCCGACGCTGGCAGAGTCTGTCTGAACTTGCGCCGCGGACGACTGAACGGTGATCTCTTCGTTCACTGCTCCGACAGTCAGCTCGACATCGACAGCGACCTTCGATTGAGCGTCAAGCACCACTCCGGTTCTGACGTACTTCTTAAATCCCGCAGCCTCGACCGAGACATCGTAGTTACCGACAAAAAGCTGCGGGAAAATGTAGTACCCGTCTTGGTTGGCCGTCGTCTTGCGCTGTTCATGGCTGCCTTGGTTGGTAGCGACGACCGTGGATCCGGGGACGCTCGCACCAGTGGTGTCGCGAATGTATCCGGAAATTTGACCAGCGTCGAACTGCGCGAATACTAAAAGCGCACCCGTGAATACTAAAGAAAGTAATCGCCGAATTGATTTCATTTGACCCCCGCGAAGCTAAGTTTCCGGCATGCCTGCCAGGAAACGAGTTATGCGGAGATCCTATAACAAAATACCGCCCGCGTGCAAGCGCTTGCCTCGCACATTACCTCCTCCGCGTAGCCAGACAGGATAGTGTCAGCGCCGTGTGAACATCCGCCGCCGCAGAACAGCCACACACAGCAGACCAGAACCCAACAGGACCAAGGTCGGTGCGTCGGGCGTGTCGTTGACGCGCACCGTCGAAAGACCAAATGGGTTGCCATCGGCGTCCGTGCCAATAATTCCGTTGGCATAAAGTTTGTTATGCGGCGGCGCATTGAGCTGCGGATTCTGGAGATTCAATACGGAGGTCAGAGCTATACTGTCAGCCGGATTAGGACAGCCGCTTTGATCCACCCAGACCACGAGAGGCGTCGCGGAAGAGATCGTATTGACCGGCGGGCCAGTGCAGTTGTTCGCCAACACACTCATCTCGATCGCGAAGAAGACTTGATTGATTCCAAAGTCAAAGTTTTCCGGCGGGTTGGTATCGTTGGGGTCGCCCGGCGAACTGAAGGAATAAGTATAGTGGCCGATCGCTCCGGGCCCGATGGTGAGGGCCCCGCTCACCAAGCCAGCATCGCCGTTCGTACCGCTGAAGTGAGCGAAATCATCAGTATCGGGAGGCCCGGGGGTGATTGAGGCGAACGCATAATCGAGAATCAAGGTGTTGACAGGATCGTTATTCATGACCCGAAAGTCGACAATTCCCGGGCCTCCGCCTTCGTTGATCACGGCGCCAGGGGTGGGGACGAGGATCTGAACCAAAGGAAGTCCCCAAGCGATAGAGACAGCAGTTAGAGTAGCCAGAACGAGCCCGACGAATCTCAGGCTGGAGTTGTTGTGAATTTGAGATCCTCTCACAGTGACCTCCTCTGTGGAAAGGCAATATGCGGGCGGCAAACTTTGCCGTCGCCGAGACAGGCTACGGTGAAACGGCACAAGCAGTTTCGCGGTCAGTCTATGGCTGAATCCGTCGATTTGTTATAAACAATAAAATTGTTCTATAAAATCGCAATTCTCATGATATTGGCCCTAAGTGTACTTCCGGTCCAGATCGAAGTCAATGGTCAAAATGCGCCTGCGCAGGCTGCAGCGCCGTTACGCTTTTCTTGCGCCAGATGAAGTAGAAAGGAATGCCGGTGGCGGCAATTGCCAGCGCGATAAACGAGGGTTTCGGCTGAGTTACGAACGCATCTCCCATGTAGTACACCGAAACAAGCACAAACAGCCAAAGCGTCGTGGGATAACCCCACATACGATAGGGCCGCGGCATATCAGGAGCCTTGCGCCGCAACACCCAGACGGCCACAACGCCCAAAGTGTAAAACAGCCACGCGGAAAGCATTGTATATGCCGCGAGCGTTTCGTAAGATCCGGTGAGGATGACGACGGAGGTCCAGAGCCCCAGCACCGCAATGGAGAACGCCGGCGTTTTAAAGCGCGGGTGAACGCGCCCGAAGGCACTGAAAAAGAGGCCGTCCCTGGCTTGGGCAAACGGAATCCTCGGCGAAGTGAGCAGGCATCCATTGATCGCGCCGAGGACGGAGAGCAGGACCACCATCGACAGAATGCTGGCGCCCGCTGGACCCATTGCCCGCTCGGCGACGGCGGCGCCCACGCGCTCGGTAGCGGCAATCTGCGGCACCGTCATCACGTTCATGTAGGCGAGGTTCGCGCCTATATAAAGGACCATCACAAGCGTCATTCCAAGCACCAGCGATCGCGGAATATTCCGTTCCGGCTGTTTTATTTCGCCAGCCACAAAGCTGACATAGCTCCAGCCGTTGTATGCCATCAGGCATGCGGTCATGGTGTAGCCGATCCCGCTATACGAAAAAGAAGGTGCAGCCATTGGCTCGGAATGGCTCACGTGTGGAGCGATGAACGCGGCAACCATGACGAGAGCGAGTCCGCCTATTTTCGCCGTGGTAAAGACGCGTTGAGCCCAGGCCGATTCTCGCACGCCGATGTAGTTGATCGCGGAGAGCACCGCAACCAGCGTCAGCGATACAACATTGCGCATCGCCGGCGACAGCGGGATGAAATGATCGAGATAGATGGAGAATCCGACCGAAAGAAACGCAATCCCGCCGGGCATAACCGCGAGCACAAAAACCCATCCGCAAAGAAACGCGCAGAGCGGCCCGTAAGCTTCCCGCAGATAAACATACTGCCCGCCTGTATCCGGTAGCATGGCGCCCAACTCGGCATATGCCAGCGCGCCGAAGAAAGAAAGTATACCCGCCACCACCCAGACTGCGATGATCACGGGACCAGATGGAAGATTGCGCGCAATCAAATTCGGCAGCAGAAAAATGCCGGAGCCGATCACGATCCCAATCACGATAAAAGTTGCGTCGATCAGCCCAAGCTTACGTAGCAGTTGGTCCATGAAAGCCTAGCGCAACGACACGGCGTGCTGTTTGACGTAATCGTCAATGCGAGACTTCGGTGGTCCAATGTAGTGGAATGCTTCGGCGTACTCGACGCCATATTTTTTCCCCAATTCGCGGTTGCCGGCGAGCACAAATTCCTTAATGTAATTGCGGTCGGCAGTGCGGTCATCGTCGCCCAGAATCGGAAGCTTCTTGCCCTGTTTCGCCAACTCGGCACGCAGTGTGGACCCGTGATGCCCGCCCGGTCCCTTGGCGATATTGCAGAGATTAGCGTCGATTTTTTTCTCGATCACACCGCTGATATCCACCACGCGAGTAATGTCCGGGTGCCGCACGTAATAATACTTTTCGGTGACGAGTTTGGGCTGGAGACCGGCATCGAATTGTTCCGGATAATCGTGGATACGGCCCGCCATCCACGACGCGGCTTCCACGCAATGGCCAAGAACATAGTGATCCGGGTTTTCCTCATCGTGCCCCCACGGATCGTAACAAAAAACTGTATCGACCTTGAGCAGACGGACCAGAAAGATAAGCCGGCAGATGAGCTCATTGCGGGAGATATCGCTCATGCGGTGGTTGTTGTAATTCAGAGCATAGTGTTTCTGCAAACCGAGTGCGCGCGTCTGCTCGTCCACCTCGCGTTCGTTGTGCAGAACATTCTCGCCGATCGTGCCGGGGACGCCAACATCGTCGCCCATGTCGTCGTTGGTGGCGCGAATCATATAGCCCGTATATCCTTCCTGAATGAGCTTGGCGATAGTGCCGGCGCACAGGATGGCAAGATCGTCGGAATGCGGTTGGATGGCCGCCAGCACTTTGCCCTTGTGAGGCGTGCCGGACAAAGGGCGTTCGAGGAAGGGAGTGGACGAAGACTGCTGGGCATTCGCGGTTTCAAGTTTCAGAACTGTGAGGCCCGCTAGCATGCTGGTGAAAAACTCGCGCCGTTGCATAATCCAACAATTAGATAGCAATCAGGACCCGCGGTCAACTGGGCGAGAGGACTACCAACTACGGCGCGAAATATCCATTCACGTCAATGACGACATCAGTTGACGAATTTCCCTGCGTCAATGTGTAAACATTAATTGCCCCATTTGTTCCAGCAGGCACAATCGCCGCATTCGCAAGAATCTTGCCGCTTGCGGAATTCAGCGTCGAAACCACCGGTTGAGACTGGCCGGTGGACCAGGCGGACAGGTAGCTCAGAGGACCGGTTGGAACTACGGTAAAGTTTAGCGAATACGCTCGCGCGTTGGCTGGAATACTGCAGGGCGATGCCGGGAACGTGAATGTTCTGGTCGCACCGCCAGCCATACAGGGCGGCCCGAGCTCGCCACTGGTCCCCTGTCCGGAGCGGGTATCGACGACGCGGCAAGGTTTAACCGGGTAAAACGACAATGCGCCCACCGAACCCGGGACTGCGAAATAACCATTCGTGTCTATGATTACGTCCGTAGTGCCTGGCAGCGGCATCTGAGCATACACGCTGATGCCGCCGGTCGCTCCCGCCGGAATGATTGCGGCATTCGCCAGCACTTCGCCTTGCGCGGAATTCAACGTGGACACCGTCGGCTGTGGTAAACCCGATGGCCATGCCGTCAAGAAGGAAAGAGATCGCGGGGACGCGCTTTGTGACCGTGACGCCTTGCCGGCTGCGAGCACTGCCGGGGAATACGTGGCTATGATCGTTGGCAATCATAATGCGTTTCTCAATGTGGAAATTCGCCCAGCGGTGATTCCGTCATTTTATTACGGCGTGGGCCTCTTCGGCGATCATAACCTCTTGTACCGTTCGTATCTTCACGATTTTGGGAGCCCCGATGCGGTGCAGAATCCGGGTGGCAATGGCGGTTGGATTCTTGAGGTAGCCGGAGCCGGAGCCGTGAACAATGTGATCTGGAGTAACCATCTCACCCGCGGGGGGGCACGACGAGAGCTTCTGTACGGGAGGGTGCAGTTACAATCGCTGGCTGAACAATGTTATGGATGGCGGCTGGGGCCAGGCCTGGGCAGCTGTTTTTGCGGACGGCGTGGTGTCTGAACACAATCTGCTGGAAGGGAATGTGATGAAGGACATCGAGCGCGGAGTGACTGCCTATAAACCGGCGATGCAGTTGTCACAAGGCAGAACCACTGTGAGACGAAACACAATCATCAGTCCGACAGTGGGGCTGGAAGAGAGCTACTTCTACGGCGGGACTGCGGCGAATAATCTGGTCTACAACAATGTTTTCTACAATGGCCTGGAGTGTATTTTTCCAATCCCACAATGGTGGAGTGACCGCGTATGACAATGACGTCTACAGCAATAACATCTGCTACAAGATTTCCAATATTGCGATCGATATCTACCTGAACAACACGACCAACCAGATTTCGTACAACGACATCCTAAATGTTGACGTCAACGTCTTGCGGATCGATGTAGGTCGAGTCTGTCACCCACGTAGGAATCCCGTGTGTGGGCGGGTTATAGACATGAACTCCCGTAGGATCGCTAATGTTACAAATTCCACCAGGCCAAACTACGGTGGGATCGCAGGTAAAACCACCGGCAGCTGGCATTGGATCTAACTCGGTCCAAGAGGTATAATGGCTGTCGCCATCGGACTGAATTTTCACCAGGTAACCATAACCGGGATTCGCCACCGGCGGCCAAGTGAGATTGATCTGATCAGGCCCTTTGGCAGTGGCGGTAATCGTCAGAGTCTGCGCAGTGAGCGCCGAAGAGAACGCGATGACCGCGACAGCCCACACTAACATCTGCGGGCGCAGTCGTCGAGCCCGATCTCCAGGCCGCATTTTATAACTTTACCACTCCGCAGGGCAATTGAATCTGGCTTTCTGCGTTATGGTTCTTTATTTTACAGTCATTTTACAGGGTATGCTGTCATTTGGCTAAATCATGAGAAGACTATCGATCTGGATACTGCTGGCACTGAGCTTCGCGGCAACGGCATGGACTCAGAGATGGACGGAAGATGCCGCGAACGAATGGTACGCGAAACGCCCTTGGCTCGTAGGCGCCAACTACATTCCGGCTACTGCCATCAACGAACTCGAGATGTGGCAAGCGGATACGTTCGACCCTCAGCGGATCGATCTCGAACTCGGCTGGGCGGAGAGTATCGGCATGAATACGATGCGCGTGTTCCTCCACGATCTGGTGTGGCAGCAGGACGCGGCGGGTTTCCAGAAACGTATCGACAGGTTCCTGCGGATCGCGAACAAGCACAAGATCAAGCCTGTGTTCGTGCTGTTTGATTCCTGTTGGGATCCGTTTCCTCAGTCCGGAAAGCAGCGAGCGCCAAAACCCGGTGTTCATAACTCTGGGTGGATGCAAAGCCCGGGCGCCAGTGCGCTGAAAGACCCGTCGCAATATCCGCGGCTTCAGGCGTATGTGCAGGGCGTAGTAAAAGCATTTGCGAACGATGGGCGAGTGCTCGCGTGGGATATCTGGAACGAACCAGATAATTTGAATCAGTCGAGCTATGGAAAAATGGAACCCGCAAACAAGGTGGATCTCGTTCTGGCGCTGCTGCCAAAAGCCTTCGAATGGGCCCGGTCGGCGCATCCGAAGCAGCCGTTGACGAGCGGTGTATGGAAAGGGGATTGGTCAGCGCCCGGAAAGCTCACGCCCATGGAGAAGATTCAAGTGGGGATGTCGGACGTCATTTCGTTTCACAACTACGATCAGCCGCAGGAGTTTGAGAAACGCATTCAATGGCTGGAGTCGTATCATCGTCCGATTCTTTGCACGGAATATATGGCGCGTGGAAACAAGAGCACGTTCGCGGGCACGCTACCGGTGGCGAAGAAATATAAAGTGGCGGCCATTAACTGGGGCTTGGTGGCCGGAAAGACGCAGACGTTCTTGCCCTGGGACTCGTGGAAGAACCCCTATGTCGATCGCGAACCGGCAATCTGGTTTCACGAGGTTTTTCGGACCGACGGGAAGCCGTACGTGCCAGACGAGGTAGCGCTCATAAAGCGGATCACGGGTCGCAACTAAGTCAGCGGAGATATGGCTTCAGCGCCGGCACGACGCGGACCAACTCGCGAGCGGCCATCACACCGATCTCCTGCTGGCCTTTTGGACCGAGATGCGTGGTGTCCAGCTTTCCATCGGGACCCTTTCGGCCGATTTCTTCGCTGCCCGCCGGACCCAGCTTCTCCGCCTGAGCCAGCGTAAGGGAGTAGAGATCGATCAGCGGCACGTTTTTCTCTTCCGCGAGTCGGCGGACTGCCTCCACATAGGGAACCAGTTGATCTCGCCTGATCTTGCCGTCAGCGTCGAAGTTCCGGCGAACGATGGACGTCACCAGCACCGGAATCGCCCCGGCGACGCGGGCTTCGTCGACATAGCGCGCCATATTTTCGCGGTAGGTAGTAGCCGGATCGGTTTCGCGTTCGGGCCCCTTGCCACGCTGATCGTTGTGGCCAAACTGAATCAGCACATAGCTGGGTTCGAGCTCGAGCCCGGGCGTCCATCGTTCCTCATCGCGAAAACTCTTCGAGCTACGCCCGTTCATAGCGCGGTTAACGACTTCCACATCCGGGCCAAAAGAGTCCGCGAAACCAGGTCCCCATCCGCCTTCGTCGTTGACCGTGGAATCGCCCACGAGCAGAATACGAATCGGTTTGCCATCTGCGGCGGCAATAACGGCGAAGAGAAGAACTGAGACAAAACACAATCGCGCGTGCATATCAAACGCCATTATGAGGGATACTGAACGATTATGAACCGGCGAAATTTCCTTCTCGCATCATCGATTGGCGGATTTGCCGCAGCAGCGGAGACGCGCAAGCAGATCAAAATTACGGATATGGAGACGACATTACTGCGTCTTCCACCCGCGCCCTTCACCGGCGACGCAATTCACGATTTCGGATCGGCCAGCGGAGGTGTGGTTCTGAAGCTCACCACCGACGCCGGCATCACCGGATGGGCTCACAGCAGCTTCGGAATGATCGCCGGAGGCCCGCGCGTTGTCCAGACGATTCTTGAGGAGGAGATCAAGCCGGTGTTGATAGGACAGGACCCGGCTTTTCCGAAAAAGATTCGTGCGGATCTTTGGCGAGCGCTCGAATATCAGGGAATGCAAGGCATCACGCAGTTCGCTCTATCGGCGGTGGATATCGCGGTCTGGGACATTTTGGGAAAAGCCGCGGGAATGCCCGTCTATAAGATGTTGGGAGCGGTTCGCGACCGCATGCCGGCGTACGCGATGTGCGGATGGTATCGCGAGAACGACAAAGATCATTCACAGTACAAACGCACCATCAACGAAACGCTGGAGCAGGGCTACCGCGCCTTCAAAGTGAAGGTGGGCCGGTACGGTCTCGACGACGATTTGGAGCGAATCGAAGTCGGGATGAAGACAGCGGGCAAAGATATCAAAGTGATGGTGGATGCCAACCAGGTATTCACGCGAGTTGAGGCTTTGCGCCGCGGTCGTGCGTATCAGCAGTTAGGCTGTTTCTGGTTTGAAGAACCGCTGCCGCCTCACGACATGGAAGGCTTTGCTGAGCTCAAAGCATTGGACATGCGGGTAGCGACGGGTGAGAATCTCTACAACAAGCATGCGTTTATGGATTTGCTGCAGAGGCACGGCGCGGATGTGGTGCAGCCGGATAATCGACGCGGGGGTGGGCCGACGGAGTGGCTGGAGATCGGAGCGCTATCCGACGGTTTCGGCTTGGAACTCGCCAGCCACGGCGGTGGTCCGGTGAATATGAACATGCTTTGCGCGATTCCCAATGCGATTTATATGGAAACCAGCGGACCTCAGAAAATGATAAACGGTGAAGTGCTGGCGCCCACAGCTCCGGGCATGAGCAGTGAGCTTTCGCCCGACTATATCGCGAAGCACCGAGTAAGTTGAGCCACGGCGCGAGTTTCGCGGCGGCGATTGGGCCGTCGTTCGGAAGCTGCAGGTTGTAGACGGCGGTGCGAACCATGCCCCGAAGCCCAAGCACCTCGGCCTCGGGGCTTCGGTGAGGCCATCGCCCAGGAAGTTCTGATCGCCGCCGACCGCGGCTCCGCCGGCAACTGCCGCACTGGCCACCATCAGCAAATTACGGCGAGCCGGACGCCGCGCGTAGCAGAAATCCGCTTTCGCCTCCCGCACGTACCGCCAACACGCGCTCCTGGAGGAACCATCACTGAATCGTGGCATAGAGTAGAACCAGACTCCGTCCAATATGCGGGAAGGACCAAAACTCCAAAGCGTAGCATGAAGTAGAATCAGCGTAGGCAATGACACCGCGTGCTTTAATCTGTTTCGTGCTTTGCAGTTCGTCTTTACCCGCTGTCGAGTTCAATCGCGATATCAGGCCAATACTGTCGGATCGCTGCTATACGTGCCACGGACCCGACAAGGGGAATCGCAAGTCAAAGCTCCGTTTCGACACCGAAGAGGGAGCGAAACAGGATCTCGGAGGCCACTTTGCGATTGTCGCCGGCGATCCCGACCATAGCGAGATCATCAAGCGGATCACTTCCAAAAACAAAGGCATGCGCATGCCGCCCGTGTACGCAGGGCCGGCTCTGACCGACAAAGAGACCGAAACAATCCGCCAATGGGTTGCGGAGGGCGCGACATGGCAGAAGCACTGGTCGTTCATTCCTCCGCAGCGTCCTGACGTGCCGGCGAACGAGAATCCAATCGATTATTTTGTGCGCGCGCGCCTGGAACGGGAGGGCTTGAAACCGCAACCGGAAGCTGATAAAGCGACACTGATCCGCCGGGCGAGTCTCGACATCACTGGCTTGCCGCCAACACCGGCGGAAGTCGACGCGTTTCTCGCCGACACTTCGCCCAACGCATACGAGCGAGTGGTCGACAGGCTTCTAGGCTCTCCGCGTTACGGAGAGCGGATGGCCGCGCGATGGTTGGATGCGGCGAGGTATGCCGACACCAACGGCTATCAGACCGACGGCGAACGAATCATGTGGCGGTGGCGCGATTGGGTGATCGCTGCCTTCAATCGCAACATGCCGTTCGACGAATTCACCATCGAGCAGGTGGCCGGCGACATGCTGCCAAATCCGACGCTCGATCAGCGGATCGCCACAGGCTTCAACCGCAACCATCGAGGCAACGGCGAGGGCGGCATTGTACCGGAAGAGTACGCGGTCGAATATGTAGTGGACCGCGTAGACACGACTTCGACGGTCTGGATGGGCCTCACCATCGGGTGCGCGCGCTGCCACGATCATAAATATGATCCGATCAAACAGAAAGAGTTCTACCAGCTTTTCGCCTATTTCGACAACATCCCGGAGCGTGGCAATGCGCAAAAATACGGCAATTCGCCTCCGATGATCAAGGCGCCGACGCCGGAGCAGCAGGCCGAATGGAAACAGTTTGACGCGCAAGTCGCCGCAGCCGAGAACAAAATCGACGGCTTGCGCAATGAGATCGGCAAGTCGCAACGAGCCTGGGAGAAAACGCTGCGAGAGGACATCGAATGGTTCCCCTCGCGTCAACTGACAGCAGCACTACCTCAGGACATGAGCGCGAGTTTCGACGGGAAGCTCCTTGTGGATTGGGGAAACACGGCCGATTTCGGCTTCAACGATCACTTCACGATTGCGGCGCGGATCTATCCGACGGCGGCCAACGGGGCGATCGTCACGCGAACCAAAGATGCGCCCGAAGAATCCGGATACAGCCTGCTTCTGAAGGACGGCAAGGTGCAAGTGGACCTCGTGCTTCGGTGGCTCGACGATTCCTTGCGCGTCGAAACGGAGAACCCGATCGAATTAAATCGCTGGCACCACGTGGCGATGACGTACGACGGTTCCCATTTCGCCGAAGGTCTGAAGATTTACGTCGACGGCGTCTCGCAGAAGCTGAAGATCAATCTGGATGGGTTGAATCAGAATTTTCAAGTGAAAGAGCCGTTGCGCATCGGCGGCGGAGGCGGCGCTGAAAATCGTTTCCAGGGAAAGATCGACCGGGTTCGAATTTATCAAGCCGTGCTGACGTCCGGCGCAATCGCCGTGCTGGCGACGCCGGAATCCATTCGCGCCATCGCGGAGATCCCGCCCGAGAAACGAACAGCGGCACAGATAGATAAAATCCGCCTTTGCTACCTCGATCAATATGCGCCGGAGCCGATCCGCCAGGCATGGGCAAAGGTCCAGGATCTACACCAGAAACGCGATCAGTTCATCAACAATGTTCCAACAGTAATGGTGATGCAGGAGCGTCCAACGCCGAAGGATACCTTTATCCTGCTCCGAGGCGCATACGATCATCCAGGCGAGAAAGTGGGTCCCGGCGTGCCGGCAGCCCTGCCGCCGCTGCCACAAAGCGCACCCAACAACCGGCTCGGCCTGGCGCGCTGGCTGGTGGATAAGGACAATCCGCTGACCGCACGAGTAGCAGTGAATCGATTTTGGCAACAGTATTTTGGAGTCGGCATCGTCAAGACGGTAGAAGATTTCGGATCGCAAGGAGAATGGCCGACGAATCCGGAGCTGCTCGATTGGCTCGCAACGGAATTCCTGCGCACCGGTTGGAACGTGAAAGCGATGCAGAAGACCATCGTCATGAGCGCAACATACCGGCAGAGTTCGAAAGCGCCGGGCGAATTGTTGCTGCGCGATCCGGAGAACCGTCTTCTGGCGCGAGGTCCCCGATTCCGTCTTTCGGCCGAGATGGTGCGCGATCAAGCGCTCTTACTTTCCGGCCTGCTAGTGGAAAAAATCGGAGGACCATCAGTAAAGCCATACCAACCCGCGGGCTTATGGAAAGAACTATCCGGCGGCGACGACTACGTGGCCGACAAGGGTCAAGGATTATACCGGCGCAGCATGTATACATTCTGGAAGCGAGCATCCCCACCTCCAACAATGGTTACTTTCGATGCGCCAGGCCGTGAAGCCTGTACAGTGCGCGAAACCCGTACGAACACGCCGCTACAAGCGCTCGACCTCATGAACGACATAGCGTTCATAGAAGCATCCCGCATGATGGCGCAACGCATGATGACAGAGGGTGGCCAAACGCCCGAACAGCGCATGGCGTGGGGATTCCGCCTGGCAACAGGCCGGCAGCCGGGCGAAAAAGAAAGCGCAATCCTGCTAAACGATTTCCGCTACAACCGCGATCACTTCCAAACGAAATTCGCAGACGCCCAGAAACTGCTGAGCGAAGGCGAAACGCCGCGCAACCCGTCGCTCGACGCGGCAGAATTGGCGGCCTACACAACGGTCGCAAGTTTGATCCTGAATCTGGACGAGACGGTAACAAAACAATGATTACCCGAAGACAACTGTTCGGCGGAAGTGCGCTAGGACTCGGCACAGCGGCTCTGGCGTCGCTGCTCCGCGCGGAGGAAAGCCCCGCCGCCGCTCCACACTTCGACTTCGCCCCCACCGCCAAGCGAGTCATCTATCTGTTCCAATCCGGAGCCCCATCGCAGATCGACTTATTCGACCACAAGCCCAAGCTAGCCGGCCTGCGGGCAACGGACCTACCAGACTCCATCCGGCAAGGCCAGCGCCTCACCGGCATGACCGCAACCCAGACAAGTTTCCCCGTCGCGCCATCAATGTTCAAGTTCGCGCAATACGGAAAATCAGGAGCGTGGGTCAGCGAACTAATGCCAAACGTAGCGCGGACAGTGGATGATCTCTGCTTCATCAAATCGATGAACACGGAGCAAATCAACCACGACCCAGCGGTCACATTCTGCCAAACAGGCTTTCAATTAGCAGGACGCCCCAGCATTGGCTCATGGCTGGCATATGGACTGGGCAGCGAAAACAAAGACCTCCCCGCGTTCGTAGTAATGATTTCGCAAGGAACCGGAAGTCCAAACGATCAACCGCTCTACGATCGCCTATGGGGAAGCGGTTTTCTGCCCACCACATATCAGGGAGTGAAGTTTCGATCGGCAGGAGACCCGGTGCTTTACCTGTCAAACCCGCCAGGGCTCGACAAAGATGTGCGAAGGCGTTATCTGGACGATCTGGCAGGCCTAAACGAAATCAATCTTCAGCAATACAACGATCCGGAAATCTCGACGCGAATAGCACAATACGAAATGGCCTACCGGATGCAGACGTCGGTACCCGAACTAACCGATCTATCAAAAGAGTCCGACCGCACGTTCGAAATGTACGGCCCGGACGCACGAAAGCCCGGAACATTCGCAGCAAACTGTCTGCTGGCAAGAAGACTGGCGGAACGCGGAGTCCGATTCATCCAACTCTTCCACCGAGGCTGGGACCAGCACACAAATCTACCGAAACAAATCCGAGGCCAATCGCACGATACCGACCAACCCTCAGCCGCACTAATCCAAGACCTGAAGGAAAGAGGCTTACTAAAAGACACGCTAGTGGTCTGGGGAGGGGAATTCGGAAGAACAGTATACTGCCAAGGCAAACTAACCGCCGAAGACTACGGCCGCGACCATCACCCCCGCTGCTTCACAATCTGGATGGCAGGAGGAGGAGTAAAACCAGGAATCACCTACGGTGAAAGCGACGACTTCAGCTACAACATCACAAAAGATCCAGTAGACGTACACGACCTGCACGCAACGATACTACGCACACTAGGTCTCGACCACACAAAGCTAACCTACAAATTCCAAGGCCGCCACTTCCGCCTTACAGACGTAAAAGGGAAAGTAGTAGCCGGAGTGCTAGCCTAGAAATTTGTAG
>Ga0207695_10002714_pt1 | contig 25834 bp, 22 predicted proteins | sample KBSC54metaG_FD_184354 | JGI IMG/M metagenome (GOLD analysis project Ga0207695, IMG submission 184354) | Corn rhizosphere microbial communities from Kellogg Biological Station, Michigan, USA - KBS C5-4 metaG (SPAdes) (version 2) | ecosystem: Host-associated > Plants > Roots > Rhizosphere > Soil...
CCTATACCGCGGATACGCTTTTCGATCCCCGTCTCATCGACAGCGTAAAAGGGGTCGACCTGCTCTACCATGAGACCACCTACTTAAAGGATCTCACAGAACAGGCAGGCAAACGGTTCCACAGTACCACCGCCCAGGCAGCCACCGTGGCAGCACAGGCAGGCGTACAACGGCTGATCATCGGGCATTTCAGCTCCAAATACGAGAAGCTCCAGGCTTTCGAGCAGGAAGCACGGGATATTTTCCCCAACACTGATCTGGCCCTGGAGGGAGTAACTTATAGGGTTTAACCTCGATCCTCCAATCCCCCCAAATGAAACGGGCCCCCTTCTAGGAAGCCCGAAACTATTTCGCAGTTGGTTGTGCCTACATTCAGCTGGTTACGACCTATTTCAAATTCTTCACATACACTCCGATCTTTTGCTGTAATCCTTCGCTGACCGGTACGACCGGCAGACGCAGATAGTTGCCGATAACCTGCAGCTCCGCAAGCGCAGCCTTCACCCCCGCAGGGTTATTCTCGGCAAACAGCAGCTCATATCCCGGTATTAATTTGTCATTCAACGATTTAGCAGACTTAAAGTCCCCTTTTAGACAAAGCCGTACCATGTCTGTGAACAGCCGGGGGAAGCTATTGGCTGCTACGCTGATGATCCCTTCCATTCCGCAGGCTATTTGGGGCAGCGTCAGGGCATCATCACCGCTGACGACCAGGAAATCCTCGGGTTTATCCCGAAGTATCTCCATCACCTGGGCCATGTCCCCGCTGGCTTCTTTGATCCCCGCGATATTTTTTACCTCTTTGGCCAGCCGTACCGTAGTGGCAGCGTTGAGGTTCCGTCCCGTCCGGCCCGGTACATTATAAAGCAGCAGCGGCTTGGGGCTTGCCTGTGCCAGAGTTTTGTAATGCTGGAAAAGACCTTCCTGGGAAGGTTTGCTGTAATAAGGGCTGGCGCTAAGCACCGCAATAGCCTTGTCCAGGGGGAAGGACTTTAGTTCTTCCACCAGCTCGGCCGTATTATTGCCGCCGATGCCCACAGCGACGGGTACCCTGCCCGCCACCTTTTCGTAGGTGAAATTGGCCAGCGCTATTTTTTCTTCTTTATTAAGGGTAGGAGTTTCACCGGTGGTGCCGAGGGCGACCACATATTCCACGCCACCCGCGATGACGTGTTCGATCACTTTTCCAAAAGCGTCGTAATCGATGGAAAGATCACTGCGAAAGGGGGTAACCAGGGCTACTCCGGTTCCACGGAGTTGTTGACGAAGAGACATTTTCAATAATGATGTTTAAAATTACGTAAGATGATTATATATCTAAGATCAGGATCCCTGATCACCTGGTCTCCACCCGGAGGTTGCAGGCTTGAGTCCCGATCACCTGGTCCCCCTGATGGGCATGATCCAGGTGCCGCCGGCTGGCTGTATAGGGTTCTTCTGGTTAGGCCGGCACTTCGTCCCAGAAGCCCATCTTACCGTATTTCTTTATCCTGTTCTCGATCCGTTGTTCGGGCGTATATTGACGGAGCTCATGCAGGGTTTCTATGATCTTCGGCTTCAAGAGACCAGCCGCTTCATTATAATCCCAGTGGGCGCCGCCCAGCGGTTCCTGAACAATGGTATCGATGAGGCCGAAATTATACATATGGTCGGGTGTCAGCCGCAGTTCTTCGGCAGCCTTTTCCTTTTGATCCCAGCTACGCCAGAGGATAGAGCTGCAGTTTTCCGGGCTGATGACAGTATACCAGGAATTTTCCAGCATAAATACCCTGTCCCCTACTCCGATGCCCAGGGCCCCGCCAGAGGCTCCTTCACCGATGACCACACAGATCACAGGCACCTGCAGACGGATCATTTCATATATATTACGGGCAATAGCTTCGCCTTGCCCCCGCTCCTCCGCCTCCATTCCAGGGTAAGCCCCCGGCGTATCGATAAGGGTAACAATGGGCTTGTTGAATTTCTCCGCCAGTTTCATCAGCCGCAGCGCCTTCCTGTACCCTTCCGGATTGGCCATCCCGAAGTTCCGCATCTGCCGCATTTTCGTATTTGTCCCCTTCTGCTGCCCGATCATCATCACCGTCTGTCCGTCCAGTTGGGCAAAACCTCCTACCATCGCCTTGTCGTCCCGCACGTTCCGGTCGCCAAACAGCTCCACGAAGTTGGTGCACATCTTCTCAATATATTTCATGGTATACGGACGATCCGGGTGCCGGCTGAGCTGCACTTTCTGCCAGGCAGTGAGATGGGAAGTAATTTCCCGGCGCTTCTCAATGACCTGGTCTTCCAGTTTCTTAATGGAATCGCTGAGGTCTACCTTAGTCTTTTCGGCAGTCTGCTTAAGCTTTTCGATCTCGTCAAATAACTCTTTGATCGGTTTTTCAAAATCCAGGAACTGTCGATTTTTTGCTTGGGGCATAATAATTTTCGATGGTCTGATAATGTAAAATTAAGGGAACCAGATTTTCTATGAACATTTTGTTGGAGAAAATCAAAATTCTCCTATCTTTGCCATCCCGAAAACGAAAGGTAATCACGCCCAAAGCGCGGTTTCCCCGATACGGAAGGTTGGATCGGTAGTTCAGTTGGTTAGAATGCCGCCCTGTCACGGCGGAGGTCGCGGGTTCGAGTCCCGTCCGGTCCGCAGAAAGATCACCCAAAACCCACGCCCAGCGTGGGTTTTCGCATTTAGGTTCAAAAATCAGGTCCATGTGCTCACTTGATCTTGTCGGCCATTTTTTCAAAGGTTCTTATATTCAATCCTTTCCATTTTATTTTCCTATTTCTCGTCTTCATTTTAGTATCCAGGAAGTCCCGCACTACCGTTCGCACCTATTTATCGCTCCTTGCAGTCCGGCTCTCTGTGCAATGGGTGCCCCGGGTGTTTTAGCCCCGTCCTATAATGCTGTCGCTCTTCCGACCGTGACGCGGTCATCGAGCAGTTGGATGCCCGCGGAATCGTAGATTGCCTGGCGCAAGTTGGCACCTAATGATGATTTTTTGTGAGGAAAAAAGCATGTGTTTATCGATACCGAAAATATTGCTGCCCATGTCCCCACAACGGACGAAGCACCTCCAGCATGGCAACGGCCATCCGCTGGTTGAATCTATCGAACTGATCGGGACTCTTGACCTGCGCCTTGAACCAGCAGGTTTTACCTCCCCTTGCGGCCGTCCAGCCCAGATGCCGGAGCTCCGCGGTGGTGTAGTCGTGGTGCAAGTGCATTTGAGTTGGTTCAGAAAGCCGTAACGTACAAGTGATGCGATAGCCACTCTTTGCCTTTCGAATTTCCAGCAACCGGACGGTCACATCGTTCCTATAATCTGTGATGGTCACCCACAGCTCCAGCGTCGTTACCGTATCATCCGTCAATAGCCGCGAAAGGACGGCAGCAAAGTCCTGCGGTGGATCAGCCACCTCGCGGAACTGATACAACCGGTCGATCTCTGCCTCCAGACCATAGATGAGCGGCTGGATGCGGGCCGCCCATTCATAATCCGGAGATTCGATACCAGTCAGCGCTTCAGTCAGCTCTGCCTGCAGCGCCTGGAGCTCAGCTTGTTTATCTCGGATAAGAAGGGTCAGTTTGTCCAAAGGAATGGGTTGTGCATCAAAGATAGGAAAAGTCGGTACTGCTGTCGCCATCCTTAAAAACCTCTTTCACCATCTCCAGATACGACATTCCATGCTCAACATCGGGCTCCAGATAGCTGCCTTCGGCCCACTCATTCCAGGCGTTGATCGTGATCAACCTGGGCTGCCGGGGATGCTGGTCGATGTACTGCTTAGCCTTCTCAAGAAATTGCTTAAAATATTCCGGCTTGTTATTGACGATCAGGTCCTGCCTCCTGTCGGGAAACCGGGGATTGCAATCCCAGCCGATGGAAACATGCGGACAATAAGGTATCTTGAATGCCGTATCCCATTCAGCCCATTTTTGCATGGCTTTTTCGCCCCAGGGTTGATAGTCGCCATTGGCCGGAACGAAATGACACCACTGGTAGTTGGTCATACTTTTGAACCCGAAATATTCCAGCGTGGAGTTTTGTGTCTGGATTGGATCACCAGGCACGTCCTTCAATGTCGAAGGAATATTGCCCCAGAGGATAGCCTGCAGGTGTAACCCCGGAAAGCCGGCTTCTATGGTCTTCTTCCGGAAGTAATCCAGCGCATCCCTGGCTTTTTCAGAACCCCCGATGCCTTTTATAAAAGTGGAAAGCTCATAAATACTGAATACAGGCTCTCCATTGATCTTATAATAGTTGGGCTGTTTAAAATAGTCCTTAATGATGTGAACGACCATCCCTTCAAATATCTCCCGGCTAACGCCACCATACCAATATATTTTACTTTTATCCGGGTTGGACGGGTCCAGGTAGGAACTATGATCATGGTTGGCCCACATCAGGGAGAATCGCATATCATTCCGGTTCTTAGCCTTTAGAAAACCTTTGTCCAAAGCGTCTTCAAGAAAGGGCTTGTTATCATACCAGTACCAGTCGAATATCATCACATTGACGCCGTATGCAGTAGCAGTGGCTATTTTCTTCGCCATGACAGCGGGGTCGGTTTCATCTTCATACCCCCAGAGCGGAACCTTAGGTACGTCATGTCCAGGAAATTTGGGTTTCGCCTTGTAAATGGCTTCCCACTCCCCTTTTCCGTCAGGAAAAACATGGATGTCTTTAAACCGGTGGTCGGGATGATAGGCAGGCCAATAAAAGGCCGCCACATCATATTTATACTTGCCCCTTCCCTTCTGCCCATGAACGGCAAGCGTGACCAGGAGGGCCATAACGATGCCAGTAAAGCCCAACGATGCTATTGATGTTTTTTTCATACTATTAATGATAACCGGGATTTTCAACTAATATGGCCCCTGCTATTTTCTGCCCGCCACCCAAAGCAGGATCAAAAAAGCGAAAACGATGAGCAATAGCAAGACGAGCAGGATGTTCCTGCGCTTTGCTTTTGCGAGCGCATGGCGCAGCTGTCGCTGTTGCGATTCCGTGTTCCTCATGAGCTCTTGATAAGCCCGGCCGGTATCCGCCAGCCGGGTGCTCAGGTCTCCTAGTTTATGCTGGTAGTTGAGCTCGAACTGTTTAGTGAGGTCGTCGATCATTTTTCCTTTAGAGTGACTAAATTCCTCGGTGGTGCTGATATAGGTATCGTAGAGGAACTGGCCCAGGGAGGTTGGGGTAATAAAGAATTTGTCGGCTACTTTTTGAAGGAGGGGTTCGTCGTCATGATGGCCGATGGCCGTGACGAAGATGGAGCTAAGAGTAAGCACGGTTTCCGCGATCTCGATATTGTTAAAGAGCTGGATGTTCTCTCCTCCGCCCCGGGAGATGATCAGGATCTCTCCTGCATCGTATTCAATGATCTTGTTGATGATCTCGTTCATCTGCGATAAATTGATCCTGACGTATTCGATATGATAGACACGGGTGCCATCTTTTAGCTGGTGCTTGATATCATTGTCGATGATGGCGGTCAGGCCTATGAGAATGGTGATGTTCACCGGTTCCTGCGCATATAATTTATTCCGTATAAAGCCGCGCAAATCCTTGTAGCCGGCTTGGGCTTTCCGTTGGATAAGGTCCAATGCTTTTTTTTCCCGCTCGTCGATGACCTTTTCCTTACGGGATACCAGTTCGGTGACATTCAGCAGCAACTCGATCCTGGCGCCGGCAGGCTGATGGCGTTTATTCAAAAAGGCAGAGGCTTCGATGAGTTGGCCGTCCTTGAGCTGGTGGCGGAGAGTTACGGGAATGACGAGAGTGATGCTGGCGTCGGAGAATTCGTCCTTTAAGAGGTCATAATAATAGCCATTATAGTTGACGCCCTTGCCTGCCTTGAAAATTCCTTTTACAAAGAATACGTTGTTGAACAGGGGAGATACAAGGGAGTTACCCACAGCGCTCAACAAGGCGTTGGGACTGAAGGGAAGTTTTGTCTCCTTGGTATCATTGACAGGGTGTGGCATGGCTTCAGGAATGGTACGATTGTAAAATAAAGCATTATTGACGTAAAAACATACGTTGGTCCATCTGGCGAAATTACATTTAATTAATTAACAGTCAGTTAGAAACCCATGGGAGGGAGATTTTCCAAACAAAAAGCAGAAAATTTTTTATATTTGTATCAGTATGTCAAATCTCCGTCGTTATACCAGTTTTGATGAGCTGAAAAGTAGTGAAACCTCCGATCAGGCGACGCCCGCTGATGCAGCAAAAGCAGCATTGAGGCAAAAGCAGTGGCTTACTTTTTTTAAAGTTCTTGGCACTTCTGTGGACCCTTCCAGGCGCAAGCACAAGCAAATACGTGATGGAAAATGATTTATCCGAAGGCTTATCAAAAGTTTGCGAGATACTCAATAAGCATTCCGTTGAATATTTAGTTATTGGAGGTAGCGCCGTTGCCTTCCATGGCTATCCTCGTCCCTCGGTCGCGCCGTCAGGAAAGATGGCAGATAAACCTGATCTCGATTTCTGGTACAATCCAACATATGAAAATTATTTTAAGGTACTTGATGCCATGCATGAGCTGGGTGAGGACGTATCCCAATTCAAGGCGGAAAAGACACCTGACCCCAGAAAGTCGTTCTTTAGAATAGATCACGAACAATTTACCATTGATCTGCTGCCTGAAGTTCCCGGGCTTTCGAGATTCCGCTCTTCCTATAACACAAGAATAGAGGCGAAGAGCGGCGAGATCACGGTGCCTATGATCAGTTATGAGGATTTGATCCTCAGTAAGGAAAAGCTGGCAAGACCTAAAGATATTGAAGATATTAACGAATTGAATTTGAGGAGGGGTGGGCTGAAGAAGTGAGATCCGGAACACGATCAGATTGCCAAAACATTTTGGTTTCAACATCCATGATTGTTAATTTACCCTTATGGCCGGCCCCCGTATCCAGGTTGAAGACATTGGCCCCTTGCATAGGAACAGTCACATTCCACCGGATCGTTGGGGTATGACCTAGATAAACTTCCTTAAAACTTGTTTTCATTTCAAAAGGAGGCGGCTCCGGATCTAAGTGATGATTGTTCTGCCATTCCCAGGCAGACGCCCATAACTCCCGATCCCAATAATAAATAGAAGGATGTTGGCCGGTAAATGGTGCAAAGCGATTAAACCCTGCATGCACAAAACATTTCCCCTCGTCATCTATATAGTAGGGTTGCATGGTAGAAAAGAACGTTCTATGGCTTTGGGGGATCATCTGCGGATCAAGAATATATGTCAGGGCATAGCCTCCTGGGATCTTTGGCCTTTTGCTCCCACCCTGCCCCAGATAAGATGCTACTGTAGCCAGCCCTCCATAGTTCCAGTCACCCGGATGACGACCGGTTTGGCAATACTCATCGAACCAGTCATCGTGGTTGCCCCGAATGGCGATCAGATTTGGAATTTTAAGTAATTCCTCGACACATTCAGCCACTTCATCATGCCTGTCAACAATATCTCCTAATACTATTAGCCTGTCATTTTGATAACTGAAACCGGCTCGCTGCAGGCACTGCCTAAAAGCCGTACACGCTCCATGAATGTCGCCCATTACGAAGGTTCTCATATGTAAATTTTTAACAGAAAAGCAAATAATGTAAGGCTGAAAGGAGGACAAGAATGCAGCAAAGGATTTACAGGGCAATATTACATTAATGTATGACTTTAACTTACATTATTTTCTGTTAATGGAAGTAGTTTAAAGAAGAGAAATGATATTTTGATTATATCAGAAAAATGTCCGGCGGTGTATAAACAACATTTAAAAATACATTGCGGCAACCGCAGGCATAAAAAAGCCTGCACATTAGATCGTGCAGGCTAAAAAAAAATAAAATCATATCATGCTCTCTACGAAAGCACTGCAAACCCCACGGCCTTTGGCCCATATTGCGGGAGAAGCGTGCTGCTGTTGAGTATAACTCTTGTATTGGCCACCAGGCTTACGGTATATCCGCAGGGATCCAGAGGTGATGTATTTAATGCCCATGGTGCATTTGCATCGCCGTCATCTCCCAGGGCATTGTAACTCCTTCCGCCGGGAACAGGTGCTGTGCCATGTGTGTGTGATGCCGGTTCCAACACCAGGCTCCATGATCCAAAGAAAGGATGTATAGCCCTTATGTGCCCGTTGATGGTCGGATTCGCTTTATTATAGCTGTGACAATCGCCGCCATCGATCACATCGTCGATATCAAAGCCGATATCTACCGAGGTATTGGCAGTTGGACTAACAGTCATCGGCTTATTATTAATGATCATGGAGAATTCATCGCCAATTTGCTCAAAACCCAATTCGTCCGTGAAAACAAATTTTATTGTATAAGTACCATCGGTAAGTCCGCCGGTGCTCCACCATGCCAGGTCGTTGGCCTCATTATACAATCCGATGGCCGGGTTCTGCTTATACTCAAACCATCCGTTAGGCGAATTTTGAACGTCATTGAATTCCGTAAAAGTGTTAAAATTGAACATCTGAAAGGTTTCATGCGTTGACACCGTTGCATAATCCGAATCAGGCGCCCCGAATTTCTTGTATAATATCCTGTACTTGACGGTACCGTTGAATCCATTCCGGTCAATGATCCCCTGGAACCTCACCGCACCACCCCATGGCCGGTTATTCTGAATACCGGGGAAGAAGGCATTGTAATTATACAGGTAATTAAACGGGTCTATATCATCCCGGTCCACTCCGCCCACAAAAGTGAGCTTACTCTGCACACCGGTGCTGCCGCCCGGACGAAGCTGTACAATTGCATCTACCCGGTTGCCCCAATAATTAAGATGATCCGGATCTGTCGTCGAAGGCAGGGACTCCCATGACAGCACCGCACGGATTTTTATAATATTGGGGTTGGCACATTTTCTCAGGTGTTTGCTTGTATTGATGGGTAAAGCCACATTATAATACAAGCCGTCCGGGGGAACATTGGCAATATCATGAACTTCAACGCTTACTGTGCCGAGATATTCATCATAGGTGCCATTATTATTCCAGTCGGCCCAGAATGCAACATGCTCCATCGATCCTTTATGGCAAAGATCTCCGTTGAACCCGCTGGACTTTTTAACATGGATCACCGCTCCCAGTGTATCGGCAGCGGTATTCAGACCAACGCAGTTCAATTCTTCAAATGTTACATTGGCCTTATTATTTCCATCCAGGAATGAGTCGACAAGGCTCTCAAGGTTCACATCGAGTTTTGAAACTTCTTTGACATTGAATGGAGATGCTTTTATGAAATTAGCCTTGTGGTCTACAAGAGGCGCCAGGGTACTGTAAAAGGTGCGATGGTCGGGAACACCGCTGGCTTTGTTCGACCGGTAAATTTCCGCGACATGAGGTAGGGGCAGGACAGGCATTTTTACAACTTCCTGTTGGAGTAGATCTCCCAATCCATCCAGGTCAAGTTTTATTTTATGGATATCGAAAAGTTCCTTCCAGATAATTATTGACTTTCTCTGGATCTGCACCGAGACATCTTTTACATTCCCATAAAAAGGAATGTAGTTAGGATTGGTGGGCGGTATCATATTCCATGACAGAATGCCTCTCACCGTAGGAATAACGGCTTGGTTGCAATCAAGCAATTTCCGGTACTTCTCATCATTGATGTAAAGGTTTGTCATATACATAAGAGGATGATGCTGTTCGGCAGGCACATTGGGGATATCACATGCTTTAAAGCTGGTATACCCCATGTCATGGAACCCTGACCCATCTTTGAAATCCACAAAAAAACGTACATACTCTTTTGATGAGGGATTGCACAGGGTGCCGCTATATCCGGTAGCCTGTTTGATGCTTACCATTCCCTCCAGGCGTTTTTCCCTGGGGTTATAGCCAACGCAAGTCAATTCCTCCCAAAATGTAATGCTTTGTGTGGCAATTTGATCGCCAATACTGATCTGTTTGAACAGGAATTTTTTTCGGGTGAGTTCTTTGTCGAGCAGCGGTTCGGCAACTAGTGCGGTTTCAACCGTGGATTGAGCTTTTCCCATAAATGTGTTTTTAAATGATAAAATCGTTTAGGACGAGAAAAGCGAAGGAGAAAGGGTACTTTAAAAGTAAAGATTCCGGAACTACTAAACAATACCACTTTGGGGTAGCGAGGGGAACGCCTGTTCATCAAGGAGATTTACCATTTAGTCCCTGCCATAACGGATTGTATCCATCCCGGATGCGGAAGTCTCCTTCAATGGCGTATTGAGGGAAGTGTGGGTTACCTTAACATTCTCCCCTTTTACTGAATAAAGATATAGCTTATATAAGGAGGGAGAGGATGGCATGGTAACGGTAACCGAGGGGCCGGTTCCTGCGGACGTGATACCTATCGGTGTCCCAATGGCATCCTCCCGGACCAGGTACCATTCGAATCGCAGACCGGTGGTCTCGGAAGAAGTGATATGCCATTCTTTGCCTGAAGGAACGATAGCGCTATAGACCAGTTGTGCGCCTTTCACCGTTGCGGTAGCCGTCCGGAGGATCCTGATCTCGGGGAATGTGTCCGTTTCCGGTCTGCCGGCCCATCTTTGCGCCAGCTTATAATAATCAGGCTTTCTTCGAGCGTGACTGTCCAGTAAGCCGTCTAACGTTACTATATCCGCGGCCTCATCATCTTTCCAGTTGCTGACAAAAACACCGGCAGCCGAAGACGGCAGACGCAGGTAATCGGTCGCTGTTACACTCCCGTAGAACCATGGTCGTCTAAGCTTTCCAATAAGAGAGACGGCAGTATCCTTTTCATTGATGATCAGACCAAAGCTGGTTATACCTGGTACATTGGCATGTATCATTTCTACAGCTTCAGGCATAGTGCCGGTGACCGCAATATCCATCGTCACAGGCCTGAGAGGGTCTTCCTTGCGGACATCGGCTATCAGTTCCCTGAGCCAGCGTAGATAAGCATCACGTTGATAGTTAGCGTCGGGTTTATAATAAGTCACTCCCAGGTTCTGGTAGATCGTATTCCCTATGTTCCACGACGTGATCTGCACATTTTGCTTCAGCTCCTTCACTGTCTCAACGATCTTTCTGTGCAATTGCGCTAATGCTGCAGCATTGTCTCCCGTATAGCTGATCCCGGTAGGTATCCAGAAACCATATTGGATCTTCATGTCCATTTTTGCTGCAGCACGCAGGATATTACGGTCATAAATATCCGGTCCGTAATGCTTTATGGTAGTAATACCCAATCGTTTTATCTCTGTAAGGTCTTTTACCAGTTCATTCCATCCAAATGCATGCCGGTTGCCATACCAGTTCTGTCCCCGGGAATAACCGATCCCTCTGAGACCCGTCAATAGCTGTCCGTCCTTACCGGATCCGAACGCCATCACATCTTCCGGCATTGGCGACAGCATAGAGCCGTAGCTTATCCCGGGTATATGCCGGTGTTGAGGTATCAGGGGGATCATCGGGTCGCCTTGGACGATCGCCCCCTTTATTTCGGGATACTTGATTTTAACAGAATCGAATGCCTCTCTGAACCATTGAAGCTGTCTTCCTTCGGAAGGCAGGGAACCCATTTCCGCGATCATCACTGGCAACCCCGACCGGAAGAGGGACTTTTTATGAAAAGGATCGTATAGTTGCCGCATGGCGTGCCATGTTGAATCCGGGTTCTTACGGCCATGGTTGAGAATGGTCACACCGATCCAGTCGACATAATCCGTGCCGGGGAAATAGTCATCGACAGCGGCTGCCTTCCAGGGGTTCCACACCCAGATGACGTTAAAGGCATTCCTGCTGGAAAAGTAATCATGCACATACTTCCAGGCCGCTTTAAATTCCTGGGCGGTATTGTCTCCTGTTTGCGACCATGAGTAATACGGATTGTCCGCCTCATGGGCAAATCGCAGGAACACAGGCCGTGAGAGGGCTTTCAGCTCCCTGGAGAATTTATCGAGAAAGTCGTCATAGTCCCCCTCGACTATCCGTTGGAATATTTTCTTCTCCTTTTCGACTGTTCCGGGTCTTTCCGTTTCATCGAACAGCTTTTGCAAGGGTTCCCATGTGATCATCGGCAAAGAACCTTGTTGATAGATAGAGTCGAGCGTGCCCACAGGTAGCTCACATTCCCGTCTGTCACCCCAGGGAAGATATAGGGAGACAATATCCATCTGCTGCCCATATTTTTTTCTAAAGGCAGCGACAGTATCGGCAGGCGTAATGCCCTCCCTTATGCCCGGCGAAAAAATTCCGGTAAGAAAGATGTCCTTCTGTACCCGGGTATCCATGCTCCCGCCTCCATCCTTGTCCCATTCCAGTTTCAGAATATATAACGTTATGCCGATAGTGCCCACGAGTAACGGCAGGGCCGCCATTCGTAATCCTGAATAGATCCGGTGTCTCAGCTGCCAGAAGCGATGTTTGACCTTGCCCACATGCTCCATCACAATCTGTACACCCGGATGCTCATTTTTAAATGATCTGAAGCTTTGCTGCCGGCCGATTGCAATGGTAAACAGCATGATCAGGCAGTTGAGAAGAGCAAATCCCGCCATGCTGATGGAATAGGGATTCCAGTCATATCTAAGGCCGTATATAATGGCGAATACCGACAGCAGGATGACCATGATATTAGGAAAGTGGATACCCCAGCCCTCAGACTCTTCATTTCCTTTTGGAGTAGGGTCATACGGAACCTTTTTCCGGATGATTGCGAACAGGAAACCCAATGCATGGATCCACCATGTTCCGATCATCAGCAATCCCCCTACGAAATGGAAACCTCGTTCCCGCTCTTCCATCACCCAGCTTTGAACAAAATGCCTGATGAGAATGATAGCGACAGCCAGTGGAAAAGCGCTTATCATGAACCTTTCGAATCCCACCGAGACAGTGCTTAGCTGTAGGAGGAAAAGCACCGGGATCAAAAAATTCACCAGGAAAACGACTCCGGACAAATAATAAAAAGAGGCGAGACCATAATGTAGCTTTTGGCGCCAGGTGAACTGCCGGAAATATCTTGGATAGGTAGTGAATAACAGCTCAAAGACACCCCGGGACCATTTCAACTGTTGCTTATAATAGGCCGATAGAGAAGACGGAACAAGACCACGGGCCAGGACGCTGGGGACGTATACCGATCTCCATCCCTTTGCATGCAAATGCATGGCAGTATTCATATCCTCGGCAAGTCCCGCGGCATGACCTCCAATGGAATCCAGTGCCGCCCGTCGGAACGTACAGTTGGCTCCAATGGCCGGCACCGTGCCGTACCTGTTCATTGTCATCATCATTGGGCCGTAGAACTGGTAGGTTTGCTGCGCCGCCCCTTTCGCTATCAGTGATGAGTAGGAATTTTTATATGCCTGTACGATCTGAACGAATCCTATTGCAGGATCGTTGAAATGAGAGACGATGGGATCGAGAAATTCGGGAAGGGGGACATGATCCGGATCAAGCACCACACACAATTCTCCGGAAGACTGCTTTAGGGCATTGTTGATATTACCCGCTTTGGCATCCTTCCTGTTATTGCGGGTGACATGCTGTATGCCGAGCCTCCCGCAAAGGTCCTTCAGATAGGGATCGTTGGCCTCGTCACAGAGATAAGTCGTATGTGGGTATCTGATCTTGTTAATCGCCTTTAATGTCTCTTCGATCATTTCCAGCGGCTCTCCAGGGCAGTAGGTAGTAAAAATATCGACTGTAAACTCTTTTTCCGGGGAAGGCGTGGGAGGGACCGTGATAAAAAGATAATGGGCCCATTCCAATACGATCTTGATACAGGTAAATACGATGGTGAAGAACAGCAGCCAGTAAAGCGCTGTATGCTCATGACGCCCCTCCCGGTAGAAGGTATAGAGGAAGGCTCCCATGGAAATAAGCCCCAGAACAACCATTACACGTATAAAAAGCAGTTCGGTACGGGATGGAGGACGTATAGTCTTTATTTCTTTCATTGGTCTTTTACTACATAAAAGGGTACGTTACAAGTGGAGAAATTTCCAAATTTATCATACAGCTTGGCAAAAAGACGATAAGGTCCCCCTACGGAAGGCGTGATCACGGATGCAGTCAGCCCCGGCCCTTCCTCGATATGTCCTTCCACCGGAAGAGGTTTTACGGGTTTAACATCCTCTCCTTTTACACTATACCAGTCTTCCGGCAGGAGTTCCCATTTGATATGGGTAATGTTGCTGTCGGGCTTCTGTAGTACTATTTCAGCTTGTACAGTAACCCCCGGATCAAACATCAGGTCGGATGGCGCCCCCTTTTTATCGATAAGCATATAGTTGACCTGCGGAGGCATATGATCGGGGTACTTTCCCGTCCACAGATACTGCATCGCACTAACCGGCTCTGACTTGTTCCCTTCCTCATCAAATATGCTGAACCAGGTGTGGGTATATTCCTGTTTCTGTCCCCAGAAAAAAACAAGCGAGCCCAGCAGACGGGGGTCTGTTTGCTGGATATACTTTTCATAACGTTCCCGGTACATTTCCGCCTTCTTGGTACTACTGTTCTCGATAAAGGTGCCCCAGGCAGTATGTTCCGTACCGGTCCACGGTCCATCGATACCCCATTCCGTTAGCAGATAAGGCCCGTCCCAAAACCAGGAGAGCTGGCCGATCTTTTCTTTCATGTCAAGGATCCTGTTGAAGACATTAAGAGAAATGAAGTCGACATGGCTCTTACGTAAAACGTTAAAAATATATTTGGCACGCACATTCAGGATCGTAGTGGTCACGGGATGGTCAGGGTCTTCCGTATGTATCATATCGACTACATTCCCGAATGCACTATAAAAATCATCATAGCGGCGTTTGAAAGGATAATACAGCTCATTGCCGACACACCATACCAAAAGCGCCGGATGATGTTTGTATTTGTTAACCACCTCTTGAAGAGCCTTATACTGCTCCTGGACCTTGCTGGTATCATGATAAAAGCTCAATGGATCCGCATAGCGAAAAGGCAGCCCAACCACAACAGCCAGGTGGTTCGCCTCCGCAGAATCCAGTATCGCCCCAAGATTGACCGTATCCCATACCCTTATCGTATTGCCTCCCGCTTCGTGGAGGGTATTCAGATGGGTATATCCGCTGGCGCCTTTTATAAAAAAAGGACTGCCATTACGGTATAATGTAAATTTCCCGTCTTTACGATCGATAAATACTTTTCGGCTTGCAACAGGCGAGGGTTGTCGGGTGGAACAAAAAGGGAAAAGCACGATCAGTATTAATAAAGTAACGGACTGTCTTTGCATGCACATAATCAACATCCTGTTTCTCTTTGAAAAACAAAATATATACCGTAAAATTAGGAAATTTATTGTGTTCAATATCAATCATTTCCACCATTGCAGTGGAAAACTTATCTCTCCCACGGTGGGAACCACCAGATCGGGCTTAAAAGCATAGCGGCTCAGGTCTTCTTGCCTGGAGATCCCCGAAAGCACCAGGACCGTCCTGTACCCAAGTTGGATCCCGCCCTGGATATCCGTATCCATAGTATCTCCGATCACCGTAGTGCCTTCAGTTTCAAGGCCTAGGGTCTTTCGTGCCGAGCGGAACATGACAGGGCTCGGCTTGCCGATGCTGAAAGCCTCTATTCCCGTCGCCTCCTCTATCATCGCAGTAATGGCAGTAATATTCAGGTTGCTCCAGCCAGGTTTCCGTGGCGAGGGATCCCTGTTCGTTGTGATAAATTTCGCCCCCCCAAGGATCATATTTACAGCCCGGTGGACCATTTCCAGCGTAAAATTCCTGCCTTCTCCCAGGACTACAAAGTCCGGTTCAGTCTCCACCAGGGTCAGCCCATTTTCATGGAGGCTGGTCAGCAATCCTCCCTCCCCCAATACATATACAGTCCCATCGGGCGCATGCGTAGCCAGGAACTTTCCCGTCGCCATGGCGCTGGTATACACGTGACCCTCCGACACTTCTATCCCCAATCTTTTCAACTTTCGTACCACTTCCAACGGCGTACGCTGGCTGTTGTTTGTCATAAAGGTGAAAGGGATATCTTCCTTCAGCAAATGGGCTATGAATCCGTCCGCGCCGGGTATCAGTTCGTCTCCTACATAGATAACGCCGTCCATATCGATGAGCAGTCCGTGTCTCATAACTTTACCATTTTATGAATTTATTGCCTTCACTACTTTAAATATACTGATTTTATCACCCAATACCCTCCTCTATCCGCCCCTACCCTTTCAATAATTCTCATCTCTTTCATTTTAGCCAGCTGCTTCTGAACCGCTCTGGATGAAATACCCATCTTATCAGCAATAGTCGCTGCAGAAACATACTTGTCTTGAAAAATCAACTCCAAAGGTTTTTCCCAATTTTCCGCAAACCTATCACCGAACTTTTCTACGAACTTTCTACGAACATTTCTACGAACTTCTCCCCAATCATCTGCTGGTAACTGATCCATCCGCTCTTTCCCCTTCAGCGGTATCACCGTCTTAAACACATCCCCCTCTATCAACTGTGGCACCGCACCCCTGGTATACGAAGGCGTATCCCTAAATATATTTCTCACCCCCGAGCCCAGTTCATCCGCCCGGCCAATAACCTTAAAAAACTTAGCGATCACAGGATTCTTAGGAAAAGGCACAAAATTCAGCGGATCGATCATCCCCCACCCATGTGGTAATGTCCAATTCTCCGTATAAACCCTGTCCCCTTCAATAATCAGTTTAGCTGGGAACCGGTTGGAGTACTCCCGGTGGATCAGCAGATTGCTCACGACTTCCCTAAAAAGCCGGTCCCGCAAGCTGATACTTATCACTCCTTCCAGGTAAAACTTATCTGGCAGATGCTTGGCAACAAAAGCCATCAGCCGGTCAAAACTGTCGATCAGGTTCGTACGGATATCATCCCTGTCATCATACCGGTCCAGGTTCTCTACTCTTTTCAATGCATCCGTCTTATGATGCGACAAAACGTTCATGATCGTCTCATCCTTTCCAAATAACAACGCCGCAGCCAGTGTCATCCCGCTTTTTCCCGTAACAATGTCCGTCTTATACATACCGGCAGACCGGATGATATCCATAGGCGGCATCTTGATCCAGGGATGTCCCGGTTGCCAGACTTTTATCAATTGCTTGACACGTCTGAAAAGCTGCATTTTACAATCCGCCAGTTCCATATAAGGGAATACCCAGTCTTCCGAATGGGTCGACTGCTTCCGCATATAAAGATTGATCATCAGAAAGTGCTGTCGTGTAATATCGATATCTCCATCTCCATTTCGATCATATACCCTTCCATTGGTATTGTGCACCAGGGAGCTTTCGGGGATGTAGCAATAAATGATCTTCTTACCGTCATAGTCCAGGACCATCGGCGAAAGATAGATAGTGGGAAAGAGTTTACCGGGGTTGTTTGCGGAGGTCATCAGATTATTGATCATGTCTGGAATGCAGGATTCAACAATGCCTTCTACTTTCCCCTTATCATTGACTCCTAATAATAAATGCCCGCCTTTTCTATTGAGAAAACCACAGATAGAGTCAAATACATCCTTGTTCAATTCAAAACCCGCAGTCTTGAACTCGACATTGATACCCTCTCCACCTCGCAGCAGTTCGCTCACTTTTTCGATAGTCATAAGAAAATGTTTAACTTGAATACGGTCATTTGTGCACCTGCAAACTTATTATTCAGGGGAAAATAGAAAAAATGAAATGCCTGATTAAGCCCAGTAACTTGATCCGAAATTAGACCAGTTTAATCCCCGTCAAATATTCTTTTGTAACTTGAACAAAACACATTAATCATAACCAGCCAATGGATCCTAACATCATCATCCGCCAAAGCAACCTCCCCGTCAAACAAACCATTGACAAACTGGAAGCCTTCCTCCGCCAGCAAGGCGTCACCATCTATGCCCGCATCGACCAACAGGCCGAAGCTGCCAAGTCCGGTACTACATTATCATCTTTGGAATTTCTTCTCTTCGGCAATCCGCAAAAGGGCAGCGCCCTTATGGCTGCAGAACCCATGTCCGCGCTTGACCTTCCTTTAAAGGTCATCGCCTGGGAAGACAGCCATAAAAAAGTGTATGTCGCCTATAACCAGGCCGACTATATTGGATCGAGATATGGCCTGAGTAATGACCTTTCAAAACTTATCGATATTGACCCACTTGTGCAAAAAGTACTATCATCCTGATCAAACTCCTATATCACAATCCTTTATCTTTACCTATCCATTAACGTTAAACCTTTATTCTTTAGTCCATGGAAGAACTCTTCATGCTGCTTTCTCTCCCCGACCGCTCTTTGAGCGAAGAACTGAAAAACTATCTGAAATCGATCATTGTAATCGTCGAGCTCCGCACAAATCAACACATTCAAAGAAAAGGGCGGGTATGCGACCATATTTACTTCGTAAAAAAGGGTATCCTTCGTTGCTATCGTAAAGACGAAGAGGGAAACGAAACGACAAAATGGTTCATGGACGAAGGAAATGTCATCACCTCCGTAGACAGTTTTTTCTCCCGTACCAGAAGTCTGGAATCCATTCATGCCCTGAAACCAAGCCTGCTATATGGCATCAGTTACCAGCAATTGTATTTCGCATTGGATCATATGGACTTCAGCCGCCATGCAATAGAGATAGTCATAAAATATCACGTGCTGAATGAACGCCGGATCTCAGCGCTGCAAGAGCTATCAGCAGGCGAAAAGTATCTCTATACCAAAAAGACACAACCAAACATCGTAAAAAAAGTACCGGCCAAACACCTCGCCACCTACCTGGGGATCAATGAAGCGACCCTAAGCCGCATTAAGAAAAAATACAAATAGGCTATTCGATTACATAATAACCCCTACCTCCCCTCCATGATCTCCGTAATAAGAGCGTCATAGATCTCACAAGCCTCAATATAATAATCGAACTGTAAAGAGAAATAGATGATCCTTATCTCCAAACCCTCTTCCCATAATCCCGGATGTAACGCACTGTTACCATACCTGAACTCACCATCGTCCTCCTGTAATGCACCGCAATGCACACAGGTATTACCCCATATTTTTTGCTGCAATCCTTTGGAACGCACAAACTTGAAAAAAGTATAATTGCTTTGCAAAGAGGCAGCTATTTGGTCATCCATATATGTAATATCTGTAAAGCAGAGAGGGCAGTTCTCCCATTGCCTCCAGGTAACCGTATCTCCATTTCTAAACGAAGCCTGCTGTCCCCTTTTACCCCCCAACTGCACGACAGGCGTTTCCCGCTTACACTTATAACAAGGTCTTTTGGCCCGCAGAACAAAATACGGCCGTTGAACGATAAAACCTTCCTCGTTCGGTAGCCAGATCTTGAATCGGTTAATATGTTTCACCTCCTCAGGTATCACCCAGGTCTTCCCATCAGGCAGCAACTGCCCACCCAGTTTCTTTACCTTCTCTGCCTGCGTGGCATCGATATCCAATCTGATCATGATTTATAATTGTTAGTTAATAATTTACCAAATATTCACCACGCGAAAATTGACATTTGTCAACTCGCGTATCCTCAAGATCTCCCTAAATTGAAAAAAACTTTATCCTCATGGTCGACCTTACCCTTTTTCACAACACGCCCGGAAACTACCCTTTATTTGATCGTCTCAACAGCCGCACAGGCCGTTTTGCCTGCTATTTCATGGAATGGACATGCTGGTATAACTCTCGCATTACCCTCCGTCTCCTGGGCCATTACAGACTATTCCAACTCTACAAAAAAGACCCTGACCAGGCTTTCAGAGAAAAAGAAATATCGATGCCCCGTGCCTACATTCTGCACTACCGTTCCAGCCACATCGTCAAATATTTCATTTCCCGGGTAATGTCCTTTATCTATAGCATCGGGACATTAGGGCGCCACCAGTACATGCCAGTCGAGATCGAAACCTTTAACGGCGCCCTCATCAACGAGCATTCGCATATTTTAGAAACATTTCTCAATCACGCGGATCACGACTTTACCAGCGCCTTCCATATCGCCATGGAACAGATAAACGCTCTTATCTTTGGTAGCCCCGACTGTCCACCAAAAACCTTCTCACCAACCATACTCGTTCAGTTCCGAAAAGATTATCACATTTACCAGCAGGATTTCTATTCCAGCAATACCTACAACCACTCCGAAATAAACATCCAGCCAACCATAAAAGAAGGGGCCAAAGGCAAGGAAAAAGGCATCTTCTCCAAAAAACAAATATTGATCATACTCGACCTGCAGGCCCAGACTGGCGGCAACTTCGAAAAGATCGACTTCAGTAAAACCAACAGGTTCGAAGGTCTTGCCGCCCTCCTTCATGCTTTCAACGGTAAATCCGAAGATTCCTGGATCGAAGAGCTCAACAACTATAAAACAAAGGGCCTCTACACCTTTCACTCCCAGGGCGAGCTTCGCCAGCTGATCGCAGACCTGACCAACATCGCAGCATACTTCCGCAAAGCCGGTTTCCGTTCAATAGTCACACTGGCCGACAAAAAAATACGCGAGCTTGAACGGTATAAGAAGGATACATAAAACTTCACCTAACCCCTACCTTAAACTCTTCTGCCTTTGCAGGTCCTCGATCTGCTTCCGCGCTGTCTGCTCACGAATTATATTCTTGGTCATCTCAGCCCTTCGCTTCACTTCCTGCTCAACATCCCTGGCAAATTGGCCCGGATCATAAAGGCTTCGATCCTCCGCCCGCTGCACCACACTGGCGACGGTTGAATCAACGCTCAACGCAACATATCTCCATTTCACTACGTCATCCGCATATTCACCGGCCCGCTTCCATTGCCAAACTGCTACCGTCATAGCACCGGTAGCAATAACCACCATCGCCGCCAATACCCATACCACCTTGCCGACATAATGATGATAACGCACTGTTTTATCCAGTGGCTTTTCAAAGAGACGACTGTGATCGTCCAGTTTTTGCTGCAGCACTTCGATCTTTTCTGCCGGAAGATCGATCTTATCAGCCACCTTCTTTATCTCATCGATCACCTGCTCCTCCTTTTGGATCAACTCCTCTGCCCGCTTCTCCTGACCGGCCATACGTTCAGGTAAGCCCTTCATTGGCTCCAGATACTCCACTATTTTTCTGGTCTGATCCACATTCTCCTTCACCGATGAGCCAAGATCAACAACCTTACCTATCAGCGCCTTCAACAATTCTTCCTGTAAGACACTTGTACCGTTTGTTTGCCCAAAATGTTCACTCATATGATTTAAATTAATAGTTTACAAACCCAATTCATGCCCATGTGAACGCCGGTGGCGGTGACGCTGACGCTCATGCTGCCTGAGATCATTATCCCGGACAGATTGCGTCTCGCCGGTCAACGACAACCGCTGACGCTCCTGTTCCTCTTTAGCTTGAGCTAAATGCTGCCGCAGCACCTGCTCCTGCTGCTGGCTCAACGTCTGCTCAAGACGCCGCAGCGAAAATTCTTTATCCACCCGGTACCCTGCAAAACCGTAGTTCTCTATCCCAAAGCTGATGCCCTGCCGCCGGCCGCTCACCGGGTCTTCCCGATAGCGGGTGGTAATCCCTTCGGCCAACAGTCGCTTTTCCAGGTCTTCCAGCCGGTAGCATTCCGGTAAATGACGCCGGATCGCCTGGTACAGCTTATATCGCTTTTCATCAGGCTCATGCAGCGCCTCCATATTGGTAAGCTGAAGGTTCTTTCCCCTTTCCGGCTGCAAATGGTATTTCTCCGTCAGCTGTTGAGCCGCCTTTATCCCTCTTTCGACAATAAGCCCCTTGCCGATGATTTCACCGTCATTATCTATCCTGTTGGCTACGATGTGCATATGCAAATGCTCCTTGTCCACATGCTTGACCACCGCATACTGTGTATTCCTCATCTCGATTTGATACAAATACTCCCTGGCAATACTAACCATGACCTCATCAGCCACCACTTCCCCCTTTGGAAAGGTCAGGGCAGCATGGAACACCGGCTTTTCCTTTTCCGGCCAGAACTGATGCTGTAATTCAAAATCTTCCGCCATCAGCCGGTAATCATGCCCCCTTACGCCTTCTGCATGTAATACTTCGGCCCTTACCAGGTCCTGGCTGACATACAAACAGGTCTCCCCAAAAGTCTTACCCGTAATAAATATCTTACTTAGCATCGCTCATCCGTTTTATCATGTCATCTATCTGCTGACGATTCCGTTCGAAATACAACATCGCCGATAATACCCCCTGCTGCCGGGCAATCACCACCAGCTGGTTGATATCATTCGACATACCCACCATTTTCTTGAAGATCTCCCTTTCCTCAGGGGTCCAGCGCGTCTTAACCGCTCCATATATGGCCGCCTGACGCATATATTCCGAGATGGTCACACCCGCCATAGCCGCCTTCTGCTGGATAATAAAATACTCATCGTTGGTGACGAAGAACCCAATGTTCTTGTCCCGCGTCACCGCCTTCTTCGGCCTGCCCGTAATCTTGCTCATAATCGCTTTTTGGACGCTTTAATAACGCCCGCACAACAACAAAAGAAATGAATAATCATACCCCAAACCCGTCAGGTCGACCTGGAAAAACAACCCATTGAAACCCATGTAAATAAAAAAAGTCGCACGTAGTGCGACTCATTAAAAGAAATATTATCTAAACCCATATCATTCAAACAGATCCGCCGTAAAGCCCCCTTTTTATCTATCCCATCTTCCCTTCCAACCCCATCCTCGGATCATCCGTCTTCTTCGTTGCCGTCTCCGCCACACTATTCAGGAATACTATCGTCAGCTTATTCTCATCGAACACACACGTGACCTTGTCGCCAAATATCGCCTCCACCATCCGGACATTCAGCTGCAGCGTATGATCATCTACCCACGTAGCTGTACCCGCCATCCTCGAAGACATGGGGAACAGCTCCTTCACACCGAACATATACATTTCCCGGCGATCATTCAATGTCCATCGTTCCCATCCGAAATCCAGCACTGAGGTCTTTCCTCCTGCCACCGCCGTCACCTTACATCCTTTATCCGAAAAGGCAAACTCCAGACTGTCGATACCCAGGCTATTACCCGTCATCGTCCACTTCTTCGACGCATACCTTGACGACAAAGAAGAACGAACATTCCCCTTCGCCACAGGTAAACCCAACACTCCCAACTCTTTCTTCAGCTCCATCAAACCTTCCTGATCCTCAGGCAAAGTGCCCTCTTTCATCCCCGGCAACAGCGTATCCCATATGATGTTCATCGACTTTTGCATATCCGGGCTCTGCCCCGTCACTGCCAGCACCGCATCATGCTCAGGCATGACGATACAAAACTGCCCAAACGCTCCATCGCCCCTGTAAAAATTATGTGTACACCGCCAGAACTGGTATCCATAACCCTGTGACCAATCCCCGTTATTCACCTGCGAGGTGGTCTGCGCACTCGTCGCTTCCTCCACCCAGCTTTCCGTCAAAATAGAAGCTCCGTTCCAGCGGCCCTTTTGCAGGTACAGCTGTCCCAGTTTTGCGATATCTTCCGTTTTTATCCGTAGTCCATACCCTGCCACATTCAATCCCTGCGGAGAGGTTTCCCAGTCATAGCCTGTAATACCCAGCGGCTGAAATAAACGGGGAGCCAGGTATTGTTCCAACGTCTGTCCTGTCAACTGGTATACGATGGCGCCCAGCATATAGGTATTGCCCGTATTATATAAAAAATGTGTACCCGGAGCATACTCCACAGGCTGCGCAAGATAAGTGCGGACCCAGCTTTCCTTCGAAGCCCGCATGGCAGGAAGGGTGTCCTGGGCATGTCCCGTATTCATCGTGAGCAGGCTTCGCACCGTCATCTCCTGCAAATGCTCACCGGGCGCAGCAGACAGATCATGCGGGAAAAAAGACGCTACTTTCGTATGTACATCCAGTTTTCCTTCTTTTACCAACAGCCCGATGGCCGTGCTGGTAAAACTCTTGGACAGCGAATAGAGGGAATGGATAAACCCGGGCTCATAAGGCTTCCACCATCCTTCCGCAACTACGTGACCATGACGCAGCAACATAAAGCTATGCCAGCTGATACCCGAAGCATTCGCAGCCGTCAGGAATGCCCGTATCGACTGGGAAGTGACACCCTGCGATGCAGGAGTAGCCCGCGGAAAGCCGGACACATCTCCCATCAACCTCCACTCGCTCAATCCCGGCAATAAAGGCATGAGCCCCCACCCCAAAATACCTCCCCCGGCTATTTTAACAAACTGTCTCCGACTTGTATACATAGAATAAAATTTAAACTTTTATATAGATCTTTTTTCTGTCCAGCAGATACGCCAAAACCCAAAATGTCAGCACCGTAAATACAGCATCCAGCAGCGACCCGTTCATAAACCCAAAAGCCCGTGAAAAAACATGATCATACATCCATCCGCTGACCCGCAACAGAACATACAACCTCGGCAGGATCCCGCTGATCATAAAAATAAACAAAGCATTTTTCCCAAACACATCAAAAAATTTACTCCACCAACCTCTTACTCCCCGCATCTCTATAACATACATAAGCACACAAAGCACCAGGATGGCCAACCCCGTAGTATAGACCACGAACGAGCTGCTCCATATCTTCTTATTGATTGGGAACACCATATCCCAGCAAAAGCCCGTAAAAATAAATATACAGCCCACGACAAACAAGCCGGCTATCATTTCATAAGTTTTGCCCTTCTGCAAAATATAATGCCCCACCAGGTACCCAAAGATCACCTGCACCACTGCAGGCAATGTGCTGGCAATCCCCTCCGGATCAAACGCCACACCCTCTCCTTTATACATGTGGGCCGCTCCCAACACCGCCTTGTCGATGGCTGTCCCAAAATACCCCGGCAGGCTGTAAGGATCACCGGAGCGCCCGCCAGCAAGACAGACCGCCCAATAACCCAACAACACAATTACCCCCGTCACCAGGGCCACTCTTATCTTTCCATAGTATATAATAAGCGAGGCAAAACAATACGCCAGTGCTATACGCTGCAAAACTCCCAGGATACGGATACCCCCCGGCTCTCCTCCCGCCCGTGCAGGCTCTGTCCAGGATTTGAACACCAGGTGATCACCCGACCATTTCACAAAAGGGAACCAGTTCAGGAATAATCCGATACCAAAGATCAACACCGTCCTGGTAAAGACTTTTCTCAAAAACACCGCATTCCCCGCCTCCTGCAGCCGGGGCATCACAAAAGCCATCGCATTGCCCACCGCAAAAAGAAAAAAAGGGAACACAAGATCCGTCGGGGTGCAGCCATGCCAGGGTGCATGTTCCAAAGGGGCATAGATATAGCTCCAGCTGCCGGGATTGTTCACCAATATCATGAATGCCACCGTGGCCCCACGGAAAACATCCAGTGAATAAAAACGCTGTTTCAAATGCAAGACGGTTTAGACCTTAATATACTTAATCCTTACAATTTGATCTTCAATCCCTGTTCTTTCTTTAATATCAACAGGGCCTCCGCATTCCCCTTCGCATCATCTACCGGGTGATGAGTATGTGCCGTCTTCCTCAAATGCTTGAAATTCGAAAAGGTATCCTTTACTATTCCCTTATATAAACTCCCGAGATTATACGAACTATACCCAAAAGGATTCGATCCCGTGAAATGGTGAAAATACCAGCAGATAAACATCCAGTCAAAACCATTATTGTCACTGATAAAAATGGGACGGTCCCCCCTTTGGCTCCGCAGCCAGGCCGCAAAATCCATCATCACTTTCTCAGGATCTTCAAATTGCAATGAGTCTAAATCGGCCACGAGCGACGAATGAGCCTGGATAAACTCCCGATAAGCCGCCGCCGTCACCACAAAGCCGGGGGGCACTGTGAATCCATGCTGCGTCAAT
>Ga0207695_10002720_pt1 | contig 25817 bp, 22 predicted proteins | sample KBSC54metaG_FD_184354 | JGI IMG/M metagenome (GOLD analysis project Ga0207695, IMG submission 184354) | Corn rhizosphere microbial communities from Kellogg Biological Station, Michigan, USA - KBS C5-4 metaG (SPAdes) (version 2) | ecosystem: Host-associated > Plants > Roots > Rhizosphere > Soil...
GCAGGACGGGAACGCCCGCCTTGGCGATCTCGGGCGCCACCAGCCAGCCCTCCTCGGCGCCGTCGAGGATCACCTTGACGCCTTCCTCGCGGGCGAGCTTCAGCACCGCACGGATGTCCGAGGCGCGGTGAACGTCGGCGATGATCGGCATCTTCCCCTGCACCACCGGGATCAGGGCTTCCAGGTCGGCTTTGGAGAGGCCCAGGTCGCGGTAGCCGGCGCGGTCGTAGGCGGCCTTGTTCTTCATGTAGTCGCGGACGTCCTGCAGGGCGGCCTTGAAGGCGACGATCTGCGCGCCCCGGGCGCCGCCGGCGAGGCCCGCGCCGGCCTGGCCGAAGGGCGCCACCATGCCGACCTTGGCCCGGGTCAGGATGTCCTCGCCCTTGCCCAGGTGGATCACCACCGCCTGGCCCGCGAAGAGGGCGTGGGAGGGGTTGTCCGCCCCGCCGACGCCGGCGGTGTAGGTCGCCGCCTCGTCGCCCTCGTCGTCGGCGCCCCTGCGGCCGCGGCCGGGCTTGGGCATGACCACGGCGCTGGTGAGGCCGCCCAGGCGGGCCACCGGCAGCAGGATGGACTCCGGATTGAGGGTGTACTGGATGTCGAAGGCGGCCCCGATCTGCGGGTTGTCCACCGACAGGTCGTTGCCCAGCGAATTGACCTCCACCGAGCCCAGGGAGGAGTTGGTGGCGAAGAAGCCGGGGGCCACCGTGGCGCCCTTGGCGTCGATCACCCGGGCTGCGGCAGGCACGGCGGCCGAGGCGCCCACCGCGGCGATCTTGCCGTCATGGATCACCACCGTGCCGTCGGCGATCTCGCCCGCCGGGCCGGCGGTGAGGATGTGGGCGTGGGTGATGGCGACGGTCTCGGCCGATGCCGGGGCGGCCACGACGGCGGCGAGGACGGCCAGCGCGCAGGCGCCGAACAGGGCAGGGCGCATCAGCGGGCTCCTTCGCCGGGCTGGCCGAGCTCGAAGTCGGACCGGGGTTGATAGCGCGGGTCGTGCCGGTCGTAGGCGATGGCGCCGTCCAGATAGACCCGCTCGGTGCGGGCGTAGATCGAGAACGGGTCGTGGTCCCAGATCACGATGTCGGCCCGCTTGCCGGGCTCCAGGCTGCCGGTCTGTTTGGCGATGCCGATGGCCTTGGCGGGGTTCGAGGTGATCCACTTGATCGCCTCGGCCTCGCTGATCTGGTAGCCGGCGGCGCGGCCTGCCGCGAGCGCCTCGGCCGCCTCCTGGTTCAGCCGCTGGATCAGGTCCGGGTCGTCGGACTTGATGATCGCGCAGCCGCCCTTGGCGGCGTTGACCATGGCGGCATTGGCCTCGATGCCGTCCAGCATCTCCATCTTCTCGCCCCACCAGTTGGCCCAGGTGGCGACGCAGATGCCGTTGTCGGCCAGCAAGTCGGCGATCTTGTAGGCCTCCACCGCGTGGTGGAAGGCGGCGATGTGGTAGCCGAACTCCTTGGAGATATCGATCATCTGGGCCATTTCGTCGGCCCGGTAGCAGTGGTTCTCCACCAGGATCTCGCCGCGCAGGACGCCGGTCAGGGTGTCGAGCGCCAGGTCGCGCTTGGGCGGGTCGGCGCGGTCGCCCTTGGCCACCTTGGCGCGGTAGTCGTCCCACTTGCGCTGGTAGTCGGCGGCGTTGATCCAGGCCGCCCGGTAGCCGGCGACGTTGCCCATCCGCGTGGACGGCGCGCGGTTCTTCGAGCCGTAGACCCGCTTGGGGTTCTCGCCGCAGGCCATCTTCAGCACATAGGGCGCGTCGGGGAACTTCATCTCCTGGACGGTGCGGGCGGGCACGTTGCGCAGCACCACCCCGCGGCCGCCGATCAGATTGCCGGATCCGGGCAGGATCAGCAGCGAGGTGACGCCGCCGATGCGGGCGGTGTTGAAGCCCGGGTCCTGCGGCCAGACGGAGTGCTCGGCCCAGACCTCGGCGGTCACCGGATTGGTCAGCTCGTTGCCGTCGGAATTGGCCCAGACGCTGGGGGAGGCGTAGACCCCCAGGTGGGAGTGGGCGTCGATGAGCCCGGGCGTCACCCATTTGCCGTGGCCGTCGACGGTCTCGTAGCCGGCCGGAACCGGCAGGTTCGCGCCCACCGCCTCGACGCGGCCGTCCTTCACCAGGACGACGCCATTGTCGATCAGCTGGCCGGTGCCGGTGAACACCTGGGCGCCGACGATGGCCGTGGCCCGGCTGGGCATCGGCCGGTAGGTGGACGGGAAGGCGTCGGCGCGCACCATGGGGTCGAGGCCCGGCGCCAGGGGCTTCGGCTTGGCGTGCTCGGCCTCGGCGGACTTCGAGCCGCCCTTGGACGGCGCCGTCGTCGTGGCGCACCCCGCCATCGTCGCAGCCGCGACCAGCGCGACCGCCCACGTCCATAAGCGCATGACCTGGAACCCCATCCCCGAACAGAGGCCGGGACGATAGGCCCGCCGCGAGGGCTGCGTAAACAGGGCCGGCGGGAGATTCTCAGCGAGCGCCGTTCGTCGTGCCGATCAGCTCGACTGGCTGTTGTCGGGCAGGCCCAGGATGCGCTTGGAGATGATGTTGTTCTGGATCTCCGCCGAGCCGCCGTAGATCGACATGGCCTTGCCCGAGAGCCAGCCGCGCACGGTCTCGATCTCCTCGCGGCTGAAGGCCTCGCCCTGCCAGCCGAGGCCCTGGGCGCCCATGATCTCCAGGGTCAGCTCCGCCCTGGTCTGGGCCACCTGGGTGGCGGAATTCTTCAAGACCGAGGCGCCGTTGGTGGCGCCGTTGGCCTCCTTGGACTCGGCCATCACCCGGGCGAGCGTCAGGCCGTGGATCCTGGCGTCCATCTCGTGGCGGGCGAGGCGGGACCGGAGGTCGAGATCGGCGATGCGGCCATCGGCGTCCACCGCGACGTAGCGCTTGGCGATCTGGCCGAGCGGCGCCTGGCGCCCGCCGCCGATGGCCCCGGTCTGGCTGGCGCGCTCGTGCTGCAGCAGGCGCTTGCCCACCGTCCAGCCGACGTTGAGCTGGCCCAGCAGCGCATCCTTCGGCGCCACGGCGTCGGTGAAGAAGGTCTCGCAGAACGGCGAGGCGCCGGCGATCAGGGCGATGGGGCGGGTCTCGATCCCCGGCTGATGCATGTCCACCAGCATGAAGGAGATGCCGTCGTGCTTCTTGGCGGCGGGGTCGGTGCGGGTGAGGAGGCCGCACCAGTCGGAATACTGCGCGCCGCTGGTCCACGTCTTTTGGCCGTTGATCACCCAGTGGTCGCCGGCGTCCACGGCGCGGGTCTGCAGGGAGGCGAGGTCGGAGCCGGCGTTGGGCTCGGAGTAGCCGACGCACCACTGCACCTCGCCGCGCACGATGGGCGGGATGTGCTTCTGCTTCTGGGCCTCGGTTCCGTAGTCGAGGATGGTCGGGCCGATCATGGTGACCCCCATGCCGAACAGCAGGGGGTTGAAGGCGCCTGCCTTGGCCATCTCCTGGGTCAGCACCCGGGCCTGCGCCGGCGAAAGCCCGCCGCCGCCGTACTGCGCAGGCCAGGTGGGCGTCGCCCAGCCCTTCTCGCCGATGGCCTTGCGCCAGGCGGCCAGGTCAGGGCTCTGGCCCTGCCGTTCCGACATGGCCTGGGCGCCCTTGCCGGCGAGGGATTTGGGGAAGTTCGCGTCCAGCCAGGCCTTGGCCTCGGCGCGGAAGTCCTCGAGCTCGAGGTCGCCTCCGAAATCCGCCATGTCACTCTCCTGCGCTGCCGACCGAACGCGTCACCTTAGCCCCCGTCGCCGCGGCCACAAGCGTGCCGCAAGGTCAGGAGCCTAGAGCCCTTCCCACTCACGATGAGACATCGTGAGTGGAGGAGAAGGGCTCCAGACATAGGCGACGACCCTGTTCATCCCGATTGGCTTGATTCAAGCCAATCGGGACAGGGTCTAGCGCGAGGCCGTCCGGGCCGGCGGCGGGCTGGGCGCGCCGTCGATGGTCTGGTCGCCGCCTAGCGTGCGGTAGAGGGTCACCAGGTTGTCGGCGCGGATCAGCCGGGTGGAGGCCAGCGTCCGTCGCGCCGCATAGAGGGTGCGCTGGGCCTCCAGGCTGTTGAGGAAGGGGTCGATCCCCTGACGGTAGCGGGCGTCCTCCAGGACGTATTCGTCGTTGGCGGCGGCCACCAGGGCGTTCTGCGCGGCCAACTGGTCGTTGATGGTGCCCCGGCGCGCAAGGCCGTCGGCCACCTCGCGGAATGCCGTCTGGATCGCCTGTTGGTACTGGGCGAGGGCGAGGTCGCGCTGGCCCTTGGCGAGGGCGAGGTTGGCGACGTTGGCGCCGCCGGCGAAGAGGGTCTGGGAGGCCTGGGCCGAAACCGTCCAGTTGGAATTGCCGCCGCGGAAGAGGGCGCCCAGGGCCGGGCTGGCGGCGCCCGCCAGCGCCGTCAGGCTGATGGTCGGGAAGAAGTTGGCGCGCGCAGCGCCGATCTGGGCGTTGGCGGCCTTCAGGCCATATTCGGCCTGCGCCACGTCGGGCCGGCGCAGCAGGATGCGGGAATCGAGGCCCGCCGGCACCTCGGCCAGCATGCCGTCGACGCTTTCGATGGAGGCCGGCAGGTCGGCGTCGGCCACCTGGGCGCCCACCAGCAGCTCGAGCGCGTTGCGGTCCTGGGCCACCACCGTGGTCAGGTTGGCGACGTCGGACTTCGCCTGCTCCAGCACCGTCTCGGCCTGGCGCAGCTCCGTACGCGGCGCGATGCCGCCGGTGAGCCGTGCGCGGGTCAGCTCGACGCTGCGCTGGGCGCTGGTCACGGTCTCATTGGCGATCGCCAGCAGGCTGCGGTCGGTGGCGAAGGTCAGGTAGGCGTCGGCCACCTCGGCCACCAGCGTCAGGCGCGCGGCGTGGAAACCCGCCTCGCTCGCCAGGTAGCGCTGCTGGGCGGCGTGGCTCAGCGACCGCAGGCGGCCGAAGAGGTCGATTTCGAAGGCCGAGAAGCCGACGTCCGCGTCATAGCTGCGGCGCGTCTGTCCGCTGGTGGTGACCACGCCGTTGGACTGCTGGGCGGCGGTCGGGCCGTGGCTCTGCGTCGCCCCGACGTTGGCCTCGATCCGCGGCAGCAGCTGGGCGCGCTGCACGCGGTACTGCGAGCGCGCGATGGTGACGTTGGCCATCGCGACCTGCAGGTCCTGGTTGTTGGCGATGGCCCGCTCGATGATCGCCTGCAGGTGCGGGTCCTTGAAGATGTCGCGGTAGCTGACCGAGGGCAGGGCGGCGGCCGTGACAGGCGGATAGGCCGCGCCCACCGGCCAGGTCTGCGGCGCGGCGGGCGCCGGGCGCACATAGTGCGGCTCCAGGGTGCAGCCGCTCAGCGCCGCGCCGCTCAGCAGGACGGCGAGGAGCCTCCTCATGCCGGCGCCTCGGACGCCGCCGCCTCGGGCGCCGGGGCGTGGCGGTTGCGGAACACGCGGCGGACCAGGACGAAGAACATCGGCACGAAGAAGATCGCCAGCACCGTCGCGGTGAGCATGCCGCCGATCACCGCGGTGCCGATGGCGATGCGGCTCTGGGCCCCGGCGCCGGTGGAGATGGCCAGCGGCAGCACGCCGAAGATGAAGGCTAGGCTGGTCATCAGGATCGGGCGCAACCGCAGGCGCGCGGCCTCCATGGCCGCGTTGAAGGCGTTCTTCCCCTGGCGCTCGGCGCTCTCGGCGAATTCGACGATCAGGATGGCGTTCTTGGCCGACAGCCCCATGGTGGTGAGCACCCCCACCTGGAAATAGACGTCGTTGCTGAGGCCGCGCAGCGCCACCGCCGCCGTCGCCCCCAACAGACCCAGGGGGATGACCAGCATCACCGAGAAGGGCACCGACCAGCTCTCGTAGAGGGCCGCCAGGCAGAGGAACACCACCAGCAGCGAGATGGCGTAGAGCATGGGGGCCTGCCCGCCGGACAGGCGCTCCTGGAAGGACAGGCCGCTCCAGGCCACGGAGGTTCCGGGCAGCTTGGCGGCGAGCGCCGCGATGCGGTCCATGGCCTCGCCGGAGCTGCGGCCCGGCGCGGCGTCGCCCTGGATCTCGTAGTTGGACACCCCGTTGAAGCGGCCCAGCGTGGCCGGCGCCTGGCCCCAGCTGATCTTGGCGAAGGAGGAGAAGGGCGCCATCTCGCCGCTTGAGGAGCGGACGAACCAGTTGGCGAGGTCCTCGGGCCGGCTGCGATAAGGCGCATCGCCCTGCACATAGACCCGCTTCACCCGGCCGCGGTCGACGAAGTCGTCGACATAGTTGCCGCCCCAGGCGGCGGTGAGGGTCTGATCGACCTGCGACTGTGAAATGCCGAGCGCGCCGACCTTCTCCTCGTCGATGTCGACGTTGAGGGTCGGGTTGTCGTCGAGGGAATTCTGCCGGATGCCGGTGAGCATCGGGTCGTTCCGCGCGTCCGCCAGCAGCTCCCGCATCTCCTCCTTGAACTGCTGGCGACTCAGGTGGCCGGTGTTTAGGAGCTCCATGGTGAAGCCGCTGGACTGGCCGAGTCCCCGGACCGGCGCGGGGTTGAGAGCGAAGAATTCGGCGTCGCGAAGCTGGCCGCTCATGGCCTGGGTCGCACGCCGGGTGATCGCGGCGGACGAGTTCTCCTTGCCGCGCCGATCGGCCCAGGGTTTGAAGGAGATGAAGCCGCGGCCGGCGTTCTGGCCGGCGCCCGCCTGGCCTTGGCCCACCACCGCGTAGATGGCGGTGACGTTGTCCTTCTCCTTGGTCAGGAAATAGTTTTCGATCACCTTCACGGCGGCCAGGGTGCGCGACATGGTGGCGCCCGGGGGCAGGGTGTACTGGATCTGCGCCACGCCCTGGTCCTCCTGGGGCAGGAAGCTGGTGGGCAGGCGCAGGAACACCAGCACCAGGGCCGCCACCAGGACCGCATAGACGATCATCGCCACGCGCATCTTGCCGATCACCCACCTCACGCCGCGCTGGTAGCGGTCGGCGCTGTCGTTGAACCAGGTGTTGAAGCGGCCACCGAAGCGGGTGAGCAGGCGGTCGAGCGCATTGCCGCTGTGATGTTCGGTCCCCGGGCGCTTGAGGAGGGTCGCGGCCAGCGCCGGCGACAGCACCAGGGCCACGATCACCGACAGCACCATGGACGAGACGATGGTGATCGAGAACTGGCGATAAATGACGCCCACCGAGCCTCCGAAGAAGGCCATGGGCAGGAACACAGCCGAGAGCACCAGCGCGATGGCGATCAGGGCGGTCTGCACCTGGTCCATCGACTTGATCGTGGCGTCGCGGGGCGAGATGCCCGGCTCCTCGTGCATCACCCGCTCGACGTTCTCCACCACCACGATGGCGTCATCGACCAGAAGGCCGATGGAGAGCACCAGGCCGAAGAGCGTCAGAACGTTGATGGAGAAGTGGAAGACCGCGAGGATCCCGAAGGTGCCCAGCAGCACCACCGGCACGGCGATGGCGGGGATCAGGGTGGCGCGCCAGCTCTGCAGGAACACGAACATGACGATGACCACCAGGATGATGGCCTCGACGAGGGTCTGCACCACCTCGCGGACGGAGAGCTTGATGAAGGCGGTGGAGTCGTTCGGGAAGGCGTAGCGGTAGCCGGGCGGGAAGGCCTTTGCGCGGCTCACCACCTCCGCGCGGACCAGTTCGGCGGTCTTCAGGGCGTCGGCGCCGGGGGCCAGCGACACAGCGATGCCGGCGCCCGGGTGGCCGTTGAGGCGGCTCAGCGTGCCGTAGTTCTCGCTGCCCAGTTCGACGCGGGCCACATCCCCCAGCAGGACCTTGGAGCCGTCGGTCTGGGTCTTGATGATGATCTTGCGGAACTCGTCGGCCGTCGTGAGCCGCGAGTGGGCGGTCACCGTGGCGTTGAGCATCTGGCCCGGCGCCGAGGGCAGGGCGCCGATCTGGCCGGCGGCGACCTGGGTGTTCTGCGCCTGGATGGCGGCGATGACCTCGCCCGGCACCACCTTGACCGCGGCGAGCTTGAAGGGATCGAGCCAGATGCGCATGGCGTACTGCGCGCCGAACACGCGGATGTCGCCGACGCCCGGGATCCGGCCGATCGCTTCCTGCATGTTGGAGACCAGGTAGTCGGAGACATCGGCGCTGGTGGAACGGTCTGTCTCGTCATAGATCGAGGAGATCAGCAGGAAGTCCGGATTGGACTTGGTGACAACGACCCCCTGCTGCTGCACCTCCTGCGGCATTCGCGGAAGGGCTTGCTGGACCTTGTTCTGCACCTGCACCTGGGCGATGTCCGGGTTGGTGCCCTTTTCGAAGGTGACGGTGACATTCACCTGCCCGGCCGAGTCCGACGAGGCTGAGAAATAGATCAGTCCGTCGATGCCGGTGAGCTGCTGCTCGATGATCTGGGTGACGCTGGCCTCCAGCACCTCGGCCGAGGCGCCGGGATAACTGGTGCGGACGTTCACCGACGGCGGCGCGATGTCCGGGTACTGCTCCACGGGCAAGGTCCGGATCGCGCCAAGACCGGCCAGCATGATCACGATCGCGATGACCCAGGCGAACACCGGCCGGTCGATGAAAATGCGCGAGATCATCGGCCCTAGTATCCCGGCCGCGGCGCGCCGCTATCGGCGCCGGGGCCGCCGGGCCCGCGGCCGCCCGGGCCGCCACCCCTGCCGCCACTCTGGCCGCCACTCTGGCCGCCAGCCTGGCCGCCAGCCTGGCGGCGCGGGGCCGAGCCGGCGGGAACGGGGCGCACCGGCTGGTTCGGCTTCACCTTCTCGAGGCCCTCGACGATCACCTTGTCGCCGGGCGCGAGGCCTTCGGTGACCAGCCACTTGTCGCCGACGGTGCGGTCGGCCCTGACCGCGCGGGACACCGCCTTGTTCCCGGGACCCACCAGATAGACCGTCGCATTGCCGCGCGGATCGCGCGAGACGCCCTCCTGCGGGGCCAGGATGGCGTTCTGGGCCATGGACTGGATGAAGCGCGCGCGGACGTACATGCCGGGCAGCAGGAGGCCCTTGGGATTGGGGAAGGTGGCGCGCAGGGTCACGGTGCCCGTGTTCTGGTCCACCACCGGCTCGGCGAACTCCACGCGCCCGAGGCTGCCGTAGTCGCTGCCGTCTTCGAGCGTCAGGCGCACGGCGGCGGTGGCTGGGGCCACGCCGCCCGCCGCCAGCGCGCGGCGCAGCGCCAGGAGGTCGGCGCTGGACTGCTGGATGTCGACGAAGATCGGGTCGAGACGCTGGATGGTCGTGAGCGCGGTGGCCTGGCCGCTGGTCACCAGGGCGCCGGTGGTCACCAGCGAGCGGCCGATGCGGCCCGAGATCGGCGCCGGCACGTTGGTGAAGCGCAGGTTGATGCGGGCGGTCTCAAGGGCCGCCCGGGTCTGCGCGACCTGCGCGGCCGCCTGGTTCGCCGCGGCGCGGGCGTCGGTGTAGTCCTGCTTGGAGACCGCCTCGATGTCGGCCAAGGGCTTGTAGCGGGCGGCTTTGGCCTCGGCGGCCTCGCGGGTGGCCTCGGCGTTGGCGAGGTTGGCCTGCGCTTGGGCCACCGCGGCGCGATAGAGGCTGGGGTCGATCTCGTAGAGCGTCTGCCCCTGGTGAACGATGCTGCCCTCGACGAAGCGGCGGGCCTTGATCACCCCATTGACCTGCGGGCGGACTTCCGAGGTCTCGTAGGCCGAGGTGCGGCCGGCGAGCTCGATCATCAGAGGCACCGTCTGGGTGGTGATGACCACATAGCCAACCTCCGGCGTCCGCGGCGGCGGCTTCGCGGGCTTGGCGGCGCAGGCCGCGAGAACCAGCAGGAGCGCGAGCGCGGACAGTCGGTGAAGCTTGGTGTGGGTACGCACCCGAGGACCTAGTTCAGAGGGACAACCCATGACGGGTCGGGGGAGGAAACGGGCAGTCTCGTCGCTCCGGGACGGCGTAGACCGCCATCATCTGTCGGAAACGCGGCGCCCAAATTTCGAATTGTTGCCAACCCGCGACGCGGCGCGGGCGCAACATACTGATCCCCCGTGACCGATCAATGCGTCTCGACCACCGGCAGCTCGATGTTGGTCGCCTGGGCGCCGGAGTGGAAGACCCGCTGGGTCGCCTTCACGTAGTCGGCCGGCTTGGCGAAGAAGATGTTGGGGGTGAAGGTCTGCGGGTTGCGGTCGTAGAGCGGGAACCAGCTGGACTGGATCTGCACCATGATCCGGTGGCCGGGCTCGAACACGTGGTTCGTCGTCGGCAGGATGAACCGGTACTTCTCGACCTGGCCCGCGGGAATGGGCCTTGGCGTCTCGAAGCTCTCCCGGTAGCGGCCGCGGAAGATGTCCATGGCGATGGGCAGCTCATAGCCCCCCAGCTCCAGCTGCGAGGGCACGGTGTCGGGATAGACGTCGATGAGCTTCACCACCCAGTCGCTATCCGTGCCGCTGGTGGAGGCGAAGAGGTTGGCGATGGGGACGCCGGAGATCTGCAGGGGCTCGGTGAGCGGCGCGCTGGTGAAGGTGAGCACGTCGGTGCGGCCGTCGACGTGGCGCTGGTCGGTGGTGAGCCAGTAGCGCCACTGGTCGCCGTCGTCGTTGCGCACCGGCCGGCGGACATAGGGCACGGGCTTGGCGGGGTCGGAGACGTATTCGTCATAGGCCGGGCCCGAGGCCGGCGGCGGGGCGAAGCCCAGGCCCTGGTTCGGCTGCAGGTAGAGGGGCTTCATCGAGGCCTGGCAGCCGCGCTCGCAGGCCGGCGGCCATTTCTGCAGGCGGTCCCACCGGTCGGCGCCCGAGCGGAAGATGAATACCGGCGGGGTGTGCGCCTTGGGGCCGTTGGTCTTCAGGTGCTCGTCGAGGAAGGGCTTCAGCACCTCCAGCCGGAACTGGGTGGCCGTGTCGCCGGGGAGCTTCACGGCGTTCAGCTGGCGCTGCTCGTAGTTGACGCCGGAATGCCGCCAGGGCCCCAGCACCAGGTAGTTCATGTCGTTGTTGACGTCCTTGGGCTCGGTGGCCGCATAGGCGTGGACCGTGCCCCACATGTCCTCCTGGTCCCACAGCGCGCCGACCCACATGGTGGGCACCTTCAGGGGCTGGCCGGCGAGGACCTTGTCGAGCGCCTGCAGGCGCCAGAAGTCGTCATAGGCGGGGTGCTCGGTGACCTTCCGGTAGAACGGGATCTGGTCGAGGCCATACTGGCGGCCGAAGTCGCCGGCCGAGCCCGCGCGCAGGAAGTTGGTGTAGTCGTCCAGCGTCTCGCGAGGGATCTCCTTGCCCTCGCCTCGGGCCGTCATCTGGCCGGTGAAGTAGTCCATGTTCTTCTGGCGGAAGGCGCCGAAGTGGAACCAGTCGTCGCCCATCCAGCCGTCCACCATGGCGCTTTCGGGCACGGCGGCCCTCAGCGCCGGGTGCGGGTTGATCAGGCCCATCAGGGTGGTGAAGCCGTCGTAGGACGAGCCGATCATGCCCACCCGGCCATTGCTCTCCGGGGTGTTCTTAACCAGCCAGTCGATGGTGTCCCAGGTGTCGGTGGTGTGGTCGACCCTGGTGTTGTTCAAGGGGCCGATCAGCGGGCGGGTGACGACGTAGTCGCCCTCCGAGCCGTACTTGCCGCGGATGTCCTGGTAGACGCGGATGTAGCCGTCGGTGACGAAGGGCTCGTCCAGCTGGGCAAGCTCGCCCACGATGTGCGGCGAGGCGAAGCGTTCGGCCCGCCTCTTGGCGTTGTAGGGCGTGCGGGTCAGCAGGATCGGGGCGTCGTGCGTGCCCTTCAGCATGACGATGACCGTGTACAGCCGGGTCCCGTCGCGCATGGGGATCATCACGGTGCGCTTGATCCAGTCGTTCTTGACCGTCGGGAAGCTGAACGCCGGCGGGATGTCCGGGGTCATCGGCGGGGTCTGGGCGCATGCCGGCGCGGCGGCGAGGGCGAGGGCGAGCGCGCTGAGCGCCAGGGTCCTGAGGGTCATGGGCGTGAACGTCCTTAGGCGCTGGCCAGCGCGCTCTGGAAAAGGATGGCGCCGTCCGCCGAGCCGAGCTCGGCCTCGAAGGCGCGGTCGGGGTGGGGCATCAGGCCCAGCACATTGCCACGCGCGTTGACGATGCCGGCGATGCCGCGGGCCGAGCCGTTGGGGTTGTCGAGATAGCGGAACACCACCTGACCTTCGCCCTCCAGCCGGTCGAGGGTGGGCTCGTCGGCGAAGAAATTGCCCTCGCCGTTGCCCACGGTCATGGCCACCTGGCGGCGTCCGGCATAGCCCGCGGTGAAGCGGGTCTGGGCGTTGGTGACCTCCAGCTCCACGGCCTTGCAGACGTATTTCAGCCGCTCGTTGCGCAACAGCGCGCCCGGCAGCATCCGCGCCTCGCAGAGCACCTGGAAGCCGTTGCAGATGCCGACGGTGGCGACGCCGCGCTCTGCGGCGGCCTTGACCTCGCCCATCACCGGGGACAGCGCCGCCATCGCCCCACAGCGCAGGTAGTCGCCGTAGGAGAACCCGCCCGGCAGGACGATCAGGTCGAGGCCGTCGGGAAGTTTCGTGTCCCCGTGCCAGACCATCTCGACACTCGCGGCTGTCGAACGTTCGATCGCCACCTTGCAGTCCCGGTCGCAGTTGGAGCCGGGGAAGACGATGACGGCGGCTTTCATGGGCGGGTCTCCAGGCGGGTGGCGTGATGGCGGCGGCGGGCCCCGGTCATCGGCGGGCGAAGGTCTTGAGGGAGTCGAGATAGGCGAGGAGCTGCTTGTAGCCCTTGGGATCCCCGTAAGGACAGCCGGTGGTGACTACGTCCCCGCCGCGGGCGGTCTGCATCATGATCGCCGGGTGCCCGGGGGCGCCCTTCTCGGTGATCAGGTAGGAGGTGTGGCCGTCCTCGGTCGAATAGAAGGTGTAGGGCTCGCCCGCCGCGTGCGACGGCGGCGCCAGGTTCGGCAGGGCGGTGATCTTCGCCGCCAGCGCCTCGAACGGCATGGCGCAGTCCAGCGCCGCCACGGCCGGCGGCGGGGCCGCGGCTTGCGGCGCGCAGGCGCAGAGTAGGAGCGGGATCAGCAGCGAAAGGGCGCTCCGCCCCCTCACGCCACCTCCACGCGGTAGCTTTCGATGACGGTGTTGGCCAGCAGCTTGTCGCACATGGCCTTGACCTCGGCCTCCGCCCCCACGGCGTCGCCGGCAGCCAGGTCGAACTCGATGGTGCGCCCGACCCGCACGCCGCTGACGCCGCCCCAGCCCAGGCCGTGCAGCGCCTGCTCGACGGCCTTGCCCTGGACGTCGAGGACGCCGGGCTTGAGGAACACGTGGACCGTGGCCTTCACTAGTGCAGGCCCCCTTGGATCACGGTGGGCATCTCCTTCATGATCCCGAGGCGGCGGGCGACCTCGGTGTAGCTCTCGATGACGTTGCCCAGGTCGCGGCGGAAGCGGTCCTTGTCGAGCTTCTCGTTGGTGGCGCTGTCCCACAGCCGGCAGCTGTCGGGGCTGATCTCGTCGGCCAGGATGATCCGCGAGAACTCGTTCTCCCAGACCCGGCCGAACTCCACCTTGAAGTCCACGAGCGTGATGCCGACGGCGCCGAACATGCCGGTCAGGAAGTCGTTGACCCGCAGGGTCAGCGCCATGATGTCGTCGATCTCCTGGGTGGAGGCCCAGTTGAAGGCGGTGATGTGCTCCTCGGAGACCAAGGGGTCGTGCAGCTTGTCGTCCTTCAGGCAGAACTCGATGATCGAGCGCGGCAGGGCCTGGCCCTCGGGCAGGCCGAGGCGGGTGGAAAGCGAGCCCGCCGCCACGTTGCGGCAGATCACCTCCAGCGGCACGATCTCCACCTCGCGGATCAGCTGCTCGCGCAGGTTCAGGCGGCGGATGAAGTGGTTCTGGACGCCGATCGACGCGAGCTTGGTCATGATGTGCTCGCTGATCCGGTTGTTGATGACGCCCTTGCCCTCCAGGACAGCCTTCTTGGTGGCGTCGAAGGCGGTGGTGTCGTCCTTGAAGTACTGGATCAGGGTGCCGGGCTCGGGCCCTTCGTAGAGGATCTTGGCCTTGCCCTCGTAAATCTTCTTGCGGCGGGTCATCGTCGCGCCTTCTCCGCGGGCGAGGGCTTAGCCGGTCGGGACAACGAAAAACGCGCGCGGCTGAAATCCTGGCGCGCGGATCCGACTCAAGGCGTCTCGCTTCATATGAGGCGGCGCAAAATTAGCGGATGCGGGCCATGGGCGCAAACCTGGCGGGCTTACCCGCCTTTCGATTGCGACCCGGGACGGGCCGGGATATGTGGTCGCCCGTTGCACCGCTTAACCCTGGGACCCCATGACCACCTTTGACGACCGTGAACGTGGCTTCGAGAAGCGTTTCGCGCTCGATCAAGAGCAGGAGTTCAAGGCCTCGGCCCGGCGCAACCGCGCGCTGGGCGAATGGGCGGCGGGCCTGATGGGGCTGACCGACAAGCACGTCGCCGAATACGCCCAGGCCGTCGTCAAGTCCGACCTGGAGCAGCCCGGCGAGGAAGACGTGCTGCGCAAGGTCTTCGAGGACCTGAAGGGCTCCGGCGTGCAGATCTCCGAGGGCGAGGTGCGCATGAAGATGGCCGAGCTGCTGGCCCAGGCCCGCGAAAGCGTCCGCGAGGGCAAGTAGGCGCCTAGAGCCCGGCCAGGAACGGCCGGCTGACCTTCTTCGGGACGATCAGGGACCAGGCCTCGCGGACCAGGGCTGCGAGTTCGGCCGCGTCGAGGTCGGCCAGCACCACATAGCTCCAGTAGTTCGTGGCGACCTTGCACTTCTGGAAGGTCTCGGGACGGATCTCGAACAAGAGCTCCTGGTGGCCGCGTTCGAGCTTCAGGATCGCCCGGTCCCGTTCGTGCAGGTAGAGCGCGAAGGTCTTCTTGCCGACGTTGAACCAGGGGTCGCCCTTGTAGGTGACCTCCTGCGCCCCGGGCAGCGCCAGGCTCAGGCGGCGGAGATCGTCGAGGTCCGCGATGCCTTGGTCTCCTCCCGCGGCTGGTCGCCGAACACCCGGGCGAACACCCGGTCGACAGCCTTGAAGTGATAGGCGAGGTCGAACAGCTCGGAGAGCTCGGCGTCGGAGAGCGCCACCTCCGGGTCGGCCTTCAGGAAGTCGAGGAAAGCGCCCTCGCCGCGCCAGACCTTCATGGCGTTGCGCTGCACCGCCGCGTAAGCCCGCTCCCGCGAGAGCCCCTTCTGGGTCAGCGCCAGCAGCACCCGCTGCGAGTGCACCAGGCCCCCCAGGCGGTCGAGGTTCTTGGCCATCGCCTCCGGATAGATCACCAGCCGCTCCATCACCCCGGCCAGGCGCCGCAGCGCGAAGTCCAGGTGCACGGTGGCGTCCGGCGCGATGCCGCGCTCGACGGAGGAGTGGCTGATGTCCCGCTCGTGCCAGAGCGTCACGTTCTCCATCGCCGGGACCACGGCCGAGCGCACCAGGCGCGCGAGGCCGGTGAGGTTCTCCGTCAGGATCGGATTGCGCTTATGCGGCATGGCCGAGGAGCCCTTCTGGCCCGGGTCGAAGGCCTCCTCGGCCTCCAGCACCTCGGTGCGCTGCAGGTGGCGGATCTCGGTGGCCAGCCGCTCGACGGAGGAGGCCACGACCCCGAGCGCCGCGAAATAGGCCGCGTGCCGGTCGCGCGGGATCACCTGGGTGGACACCGGCTCGACGGCCAGCCCCAGCTTTTCCGCCACATGCGCCTCCACCCGCGGGTCGACGTTGGCGAAGGTGCCCACCGCGCCGGAGATCGCGCAGGTGGCGATCTCGAACCGGGCCATGGCCAGCCGTTCCCGCGCGCGGACGAACTCGGCGTAGTGGCCGGCGAGCTTCAGGCCGAAGGTGGTGGGCTCGGCGTGGATGCCGTGGCTGCGCCCGACCGTGGGCGTGAAGCGGTGCTCGAAGGCCCGCCGCTTGAGCGCGGTCAGCACCAGTTCCACGTCCTGAAGCAAAAGGTCGGTGGCCCGGCAGAGCTGCACGGCCAGGGCCGTGTCGTTGACGTCCGACGAGGTCATCCCCTGGTGCAGGAACCGCGCCTCGGGCCCCACCACCTCGGTGACATGGGTCAGGAAGGCGATGACGTCGTGCTTCACCTCGCGCTCGATCTCGTCTATGCGGTCAGCGTCCCAGACGGCGTCCTTGCCCTTGGCCCAGATCACCCGCGCGGCCTCCTTGGGGATCACCCCCAGCTCGGCCATGGCGTCGGCCGCATGCGCCTCGATCTCGAACATGATGGCGAACCGCGTCTGCGGCGACCAGACCTCGGCGGCTTCCTTGCGGGCGTAACGGGGGATCATGCGGCGGGTATGAGGGCGGGCCGGAGGCGAGTCAAATATCAGATGGAAAGCTCAACGAAAACAACAATGGACGCCCATCCGTATTTCCTTGGCCGAGCGGGCGCGCTAGGGCGTGGCGGCGAACGGGAAGGAGCCCTTCGATGGAGATCGTGGTCGGGACCAAGGCGTGGTCGACGTGGTCGATGCGGCCCTGGCTGGTGCTGAAGAAGACCGGGGCGCCGTTCGAGGAGACGGTGATCCCGCTCCGGCAAGGGACGGAGAAGAGCACCGCGGCGATCCTGGCGCATTCGCCGAGCGGGCTGGTGCCGGCGTTGAAGGCCACCTCGCCTGACGGGGGGGAGCTGGTGATCTGGGATTCGCTGGCGATCTGCGAATACCTGGCGGAGCGGTTCCCGGACGCCGGGTTGTGGCCGGCCGACGCTGTGGCGCGGGCCTATGCGCGGGCGGCGGCGGCGGAGATGCACTCGGGGTTCGGCTCGCTGCGCGGGGAGTGCCCCATGGACCTGACCGCGCCGGTGGCGGCGGTCGAGCTTTCCGAGGCGACGCACAGGGACGTACGGCGGATCGTGGCGCTGTGGAACGACCTCCTGGACCGGTTCGGGGGGCCGTGGCTAGGCGGGCTCGAGTGGGGGATCGCCGACGCCTTCTTCACGCCGGTGGCGAGCCGCTTTTGCACCTATGGGGTGGCGCTGTCCGACCATGGCGACGCGGGCGCGGCCGGGGGCTACGCCGAGCGGCTCTTGCAGCGGCCGGAGTTCAAGGCCTGGGCGGCCGGGCCCCTTACGCCGTAAGCTCCGCATAATTGGCGGTTGGGGCCGCCGGCCGCACTCTGGCCTTGCCAGGGCCGCCGTTTGCCGCCGAATGGGAGTGGGCCAGTTTCCAGCCAGGTATCGCGAGCCGCTCCCTTGCTCCGCAGGTTTCCCTTCGAGCCGTCGTGGATCGGCCGGCTGAGCACGCCGGGCCGCTATGCCGTGGCGGTGGCGATCGTGGCGCTGTCGTCGGGTGCGGCGGTGCTGCTGGACCGGCTGACCGGGTCGGACCGGGTGGCCGGCGCCTACCTGGTGGGCGTCTTGGTGACCTCATATCTGGTGGGCTCCGGGCCGGGCTACCTGGCCGCGGCGGCGTCGTTCCTGATCTACAACTTCTATGTCGCCAACACCCAGTTCGCGCTGGCGTCCTACAAGGCCGAGGACGTGCTGGTGCTGCTGACCTTCCCGACGGTGGCGCTCCTGATGGGCAACCTGACGGGGCGGGTGCGCGACGAGGCCAAGCGGGCGGAGGTGCGGGCGCAGGCGACGGCGGTGCTGTTCGAGGGCACGCGGGAGTTCTCGGCCTCCGACGAGGCGGGGTTCATCCGCGGGCGGCTCGCCGATTACCTGGCCGCCGCGGCGCGCGGGCAGGCCTTCGTGATGGACGAGGACGGGCTGGTCTCGGCCGGGGGCGCGGCGCCGGCGCCGATGGTGCTGTCGGCGGCCAAGGCGCTGGGCCTGGAGACCGCAGCGGCGCCCCGCACCATCGAGGCGGCGGGCTGGCGGGTGCGCTACCTGACCGGCGGGGCGGTGGCCGGCTGGCGGGCGGACCCGGCCCCCAGCGGCGAGGAGGAGGACCTCCTGCAGATCCTGGCGGACTCCGGGGCGGCGGCCATGGCGCGGGCCCAGCTGGCGGTGGGCAAGGCGGGCGCGGAGGCGCGGGCGCGCACCGAGGACCTGCGCAATTCGCTGCTGTCGTCCATCAGCCACGACCTTCGGACCCCGCTGGCCGCGGTGCTGGCCTCGGCCACCTCGCTGCTGGAATTCGGCGACCAGTTCGACGCCAAGACGCGGCACGACCTGACGGCCACCATCCAGGAGGAGGCCGAGCGGCTGAACGCCTTCGTGACCAACCTCCTCAACATGACCCGGCTGGAGAGCGGCGCCTTGCCCACCGAGACCTCGGCCTTCGACCTGGACGAGGTGGTGGACCGCACGCGTCGCCGCTTCGAGCGGCTCAGGGGCCGCAGGACCATCACCTGCGCGCTGGGCGAGGGCGCGGGCCTGGCGGTGGGCGACCCGGTGCTGTTCGAGGTGGCGCTGGCCAATGTGCTGGACAACGCCATCCGCTACACCCCGGACGGCGGCACGATCGCCCTGTCCAGCTTCCCGGAAGACGGCCAGGTGGTGGTGCGGGTGGCCGACGAGGGGCCGGGTGTGGCCGAGGCCGAGCTTCCCAAGCTGTTCGACAAGTTCTACCGCGGGACGCAGGCCAAGCGGACGCCGGGCACCGGCCTGGGGCTTTCCATCGTGCGCGGGGTCATGCAGGGGATGGGCGGGCAGGCGACGGCGCAGCCGCGCGAGGACGGCAAGAGCGGGCTGGTGCTGTCGCTGATCCTGCCGGTCGCCCCGGCGCGCGGCGGGCGCGAGGCGGGGACGTGACGTGAAGGGGGCGTGGCGATGAACGGGAACCTGGGCCGGCTGCTGATCGTCGACGACGAGCCGCAGATCGTACGCGCGCTCACGCCGGCGCTGGCGGCGGCGGGCTTCACCGTCTCGGCCGCCGAGAACGGCGAGGGGGCGCTGGCCCAGCTGGCGGGCGAGCCCAGCGAGGTGGTGATCCTCGACCTCGGCCTGCCGGACATGGACGGCAAGGACGTGATCCAGCGCATCCGCGAGTGGTCGGACGCCCCGATCATCGTGCTGTCGGCCCGGGACCTGGAGAGCGAGAAGATCGCCGCCCTGGACCTCGGCGCCGACGACTTCGTCAACAAGCCGGTGGGGGTGGGCGAGCTGCTGGCGCGGATCCGCGCGGTGCTGCGCGGGCGCGAGCGGCGGTTCTCGGCGCAGCCGAAGTTCCAGTGCGGCGAGCTGGAGATCAACTTCCCGGCCCGGCGGGTGATGATCCAGGGCGAGGAGGTGCGGCTGACGCCGCGGGAATACCAGCTGCTGCGCATCCTGGCCGGGCATTCCGGCCAGGTGGTCACCCACCGCCAGATCATCACCGCCGTCTGGGGCGTGGACACCAACGCCGACGCCCAGTTCGTGCGGGTGCTGATGGCGCAGCTGCGCCAGAAGCTGGAGGCCAATCCGTCGAGCCCGCAGCTGCTGATGACCGAGCCTGGCATCGGCTATCGGCTGAGCTGCGAAGACTAGCGGTAGGCGCTGGCCTGCAGTTCGAAGAGCTCGGCGTACTTGCCGCCGGCGGCCATCAGCGCCCGGTGCGGCCCGAACTCGACGATGCGGCCGGCGTCCAGCACGGCGATGGCGTCGGCCATGCGGACCGTCGAGAAGCGGTGCGAGACCAGGAGGGTGGCGCGGCCGGCCGCCTCGCCGGAGCGGGCCTCGGCGGCGAAGCGCTCGAACATGTCGTGCTCGGCGGTGGCGTCCAGCGCCGCGGCGGGCTCGTCGAACACCGCCAAGAGGGGCTGCTCGCGCATCAGGGCGCGGCCGAGCGCCAGCTTCTGCCATTGGCCCCCGCTCAGGTCCATGCCGCCCCAGGCCTTGCCCAGCATGGCCTCCAGCCCGCCCTCGCCAAGGCCGGCGAGGTCCGAGGCGCCGGCGCGGGCGAGCGCGGCGGCCGCACGCGGCCGGTCGCCCAGCCGGGGCAGGTCGCCGACGCCGACGCTCTCGTGCAGGGCCACCTCGACGTTGGTGAAGTCCTGGAACGCGCCGCCGACGCGGGCGCGCCAGGCGGCCGGGTCGATCTCGGCCAGGTCCGTATCGTCCGCCAGGATGCGGCCCGAAGTCGGGCGGTAGAAGCCGCAGAGCAGCTTCACCAGCGTCGATTTGCCCGAGCCGTTCTCCCCGACTAGAGCGATCACCCGGCCGGCCGGCAACTCCAGGGAGACGCCGCTCAGCACGGCGGCCTCGCGGTCGGGGTAGGCGAAGGTCACATCCTCCATCCGGACGCCTTTGGCGAGGATCGCCGGCGCGGGGACCGAACCCGCGGCGTCGCGGGCCGCGGTGTCGGAGAAGTCCACCAGCCAGAGGTAGCGCTCCACCGTGGTCATGATGGCCTGCAGGTACTGGGCGAACTGCAGGGCGAAGGTCATCTGCAGGATGAGGCCGGTGGAAAGGGTGGCGGCCAGCACCACCCCGCCGGGGCTGACCGCGCCCTGGGCCGCCTGGACCACCAGCCAGGCGACGGCGCCAACGCAGCCCAGGGTGAAGATCACGTCGCCGATCGACGACCAGAGCGCGCCGCCCCAGTTGGCGGCCATGTTGAGGTGGCGGGTGGTGTCGCTGATCCGCCGGTAGCGGTCGGCGAGCTCGGCGCCGAGGCCGAAGATGCGCAGCTCCTTGCCAGCCACCGGCGAGGTCGCCTGGTTGAAGATGTGGCCACGCAGCCGCATGGGCTCGGCGGTGGCCTCCTGAGCGCGGACGGAGAGCCGGCGCGCCCGCTGGCCGGCCATGGCGCGCGGGATGGCGAACAGCGGCAGCAGCGCCAGCCACGGATCGATGCCGATCAGGATCAGGAAGGTCCCGCCCAGCATGATCGCCATGCGCAGGTTCAGCGTCACCGCCTGCAGTCCGCCGGCCAGCTGCTGGCTGGAGCCGCGGATGAGCGCGATCTTGTCCGCGTGCACCGGCCGGTCGGCGTATTCCAGGGTCGGGATCGCCGCGGTGAGGCGGACGAGCTCGCCATCGAGATGCACGGTGACGGCCTCGATGAGCCGCGGCAGGAACCGGCCGTAGGCGAGGAAGCTCAGGGCCGAGGCCCCGCCGGTGACGGCCAGCACCAGCCCCGCGCCCAGCGCCTGGCGGGCGTCGCCGCCGGAAGCCGCCTGCACCACGTCCTTGATCTGGTAGGAGGTGACGAGCTGGAGGACCGCACCCAGCATCTCGGTCGCGATGGCCACGGCGGCCAGGCCCGGGGCGGCGGCGAAGGCCAGGCGCACCAGGGCGGTCGCCACGGTCCAGAGCCTGCGCAGGGGGGCGAGGGGCTTCACGGCGCGTCCACGAAGCGCTGCGACTGCAGGGCGAACATCTCGGCGTAGCGGCCGCCCAGCGCCATCAGCTCGCCATGGGTCCCGATCTCGCGCACCGCGCCGTCCTCGATGACGCAGATACGGTCAGCCCGGCGCACGGTTGAGAAGCGGTGGGAAATCAAGAGGGTGGTGAGGCCGCGAGTGAGGTCGAGGAAGCGGTCGTAGAGCTCTGCCTCGGCGCGGACGTCGAGATTGGCGGTGGGCTCGTCCAGGATCAGCACCGTGGCGCCGGCCTCCACGGCGAAGAGCGCGCGGGCCAGCGCCACCCGCTGCCACTCGCCGCCGGAGAGGTCGGCGCCACCGGTGAAGTGGCGCGACAAGGGCGTGTCCCAGCCGGCCGGCAGAGCGGCGATGCGGTCCAGCACCCCGGCCTTGGCCGCGGCGCGCTCCAGGGCCTGCTGGTCGCCGGCCATCGCCAGGCCGCCGAAGCCGATGTTGTCGCGCGCCGGCAGGCCGTAGCGCAGGAAATCCTGGAAGATCGCGGCGATGCGCCTTTGCCAGTCGGTGGGATCGACCTCGCGCAGGTCCTGGCCATCGACCCACACCGCACCGGAGGTCGGGTCGTAGAGGCGGGCGAGCAGCTTGACGAGGGTGGTCTTGCCCGCGCCGTTCAGGCCGACGACCGCCATGGAGCTGCCGGCCGGGATGGTGAGGTCGAGGTCGCGCAACACCGGCGCCTTGCCCCCGGCGTAGGTGAAGCCGACCTTGTCGAAGACGATCTCCTTCGCCGGGGCGGCCGCCGGCAGGGCGGCCAGCGGCGGACCCTGGGCGGGCGCGGTGAGACGCTCCAGCTCCAGGATGGCGGGGATCGCCTGCGAGCCCTGGGCGATCACCGTGTCGGCGCCGTTCAGGTTGCCGAGCGCGTTCAGCCCGGCCGAGGCGCGCAGATACACCACCAGGGCGCCCAGGCCGATGACGTGGGAGGCCGCGTCGGAGGCCAGGAGGCCGTAGACCAGGCCGTTGGCCACGGTGACCACCAGCGATCCCGCCAGGGTCAGGCGAAAGCCGCTGGCCTGGGCGCGGCGCTGGTCGTCGAGGCCGGCCTGCCATTCGCCGCGCAGCCGGCTCACCAGCCAGTCGCCCAGGCCCAGCAAGCGCACCTCCTTGGCTGAGGCGGGGCTGAGCGCCAGGTTGCGGAAGTATTCCGCACGGCGCACGGCGGCGGTCTGGCCGACCACGGTCTTGAGCTGGGCGGCGAAGGCGCGGCGGCTGATCGTCCCGAAGGCCAGCAGGACGCCGGTGAGCAGGGCCGCGGCCCACAAGTGGTAGCCGATCAGGAGCGCGCCGGACGCCAGCGCCGTCAGGGTGGTGGCGACGCGGCTGTTGATCAGCTGGTTCACCGCTGTGCCCGGCGTGTAGCCGGCGACCCCGATGCCGGCGGTCTGGGAGATCAGGTTGGCGATCTTCGGGTCTTCCAGGTGGGCGATGCCCCAGGGCCGGTTGACCGCCGCCATCACCCGCTGGCGCAGGCTGGAATCCAGCCGCCAGCCCAGGGTTGTCGCCACCGCCGTGCGCAGGCGGGGCGCCACCTGCAGCAGCAGCATCAGCCCGCCCCAGGCGACGAGCGCCTGGACGGTGCGATGACCGGCGGGGGAGGCGAAGCCCGCGTGGACGGTCGCCGGCAATGAGCCGATCAGGGCGCCCAGCGCCAGCATCTCGAGGGGCGGCAGGACCGCGCCCAGCACCAGCAGGCCGGCGACCGCCGGCGGCCGCCAGCCGCCCTGGGCCACGGCCATGCGCAGGGCGCGGGTGATCGGCGCGTCCCAGGCCCGGCGCGGAAGGGTAGCCGGTGAAATCAGTTGGCGGCCTTCAGGTTCAGGCGGACCGGGATGTGGATGACGCCGCCCTCGACGGGCGCCCCGTCCGCCGACCAGAGGTTGATCTTCATGCCGCTGGCGAGCTTGGCGGCGGCTTCGGAGAAGCCCAGGCCGTCCGGCTCCCCGCGCTCGGGGGCGCAGGCGGTCATGACGCCGTCGGCGCCGACGGTGCAGCGGGCGACGCCGCGGCCGGTGGTGAGGCCGCTGGCGACGGCTTCGGGCGGGAACAGCTTGGGCGTGGTCCGGGGATCGAGCCCGACCAGCCACATCGGCGCCATGACGGTGCGCTCGGCCAGTTCCGCGGGCGGCGGGAAGCGGATCGGCACGTCCACCCAAAGCGCGTCCCTGTGGGGCGCCGCGGCGAGCCCAGGGGCGACCTTGAACTTCGGCGTCAGGCTGAGCGCGGCCGCGCCGAACCCCTGGTGCTCCGGCGTCTCCTTGATCAGCTGGCAGGTGTCGAGGACGCCGCTGCGCAGGACCCGGCAATGGGCCACCGCATAGCCTTCGATCCCGCCGGCCTTGGCCGGATAGGCGCGGGCCAGGTCGTCGAAGTCGGCCGCCGCGCTCCACACCGGCGCGTCCAGCATGGTCACCGCGCGCATCTGCAGCGGGTTGCCGGTCAGGCTCATCTTGCTTGCGTCGATCAGGCCGCCGCGGCCGATCCCCTGGTTCCCGAGGTCCAGGCGCGTGTCCGGCGCCTTGAAGGTCAGCGCGATGGTCCGCATCGCCTTGACCGGCCCGTCCGGCCCTTGCAGCGGGGGCAGCTTGAAGGTGGGACGCATCTCCAGGGCTGCCTTGCCGAAGCCCTTGCCCGCCGGGCTCTCCGAGACCACCTGGCAGCGCTCCGCCAGGCCGTGGACGTCGACCTCGCAGCGCAGGGTGACGCGGCCGTTAAGCCGGGCCTGGTAGGCGGTCCCCGGCCAGATCACCACCTGCTGGTCGACGTCCTCGTCGCCGCCCTGCATGTCGATCTTCAGATCGGGGGGCGGCCCGGCCTTCGGCGGGGCGGTCACCTGAACCGGCGAGACGGTGTTGGGCTTGGCCGGATCGGCGGCGGGCGCCCCGGCGGCGGCCAGGGCCAGGAGCAAGGCCAGCATCGCATCCCCCTATGGTTGCTCACGCCCGCCGCCAGCGTGGCACAGGGCGGCCCGCTTGGGTAGCGGGGCTCGGCCGCGTGGTATCAGCCGGCGCGGCGCATCTTCAGCAAGGCCATGATCTCGATGCCGATGCCGAGCCCCACCAGCAGGCCGACGAAGCCGTCGCCGAGGTCGGAGTGCAGGCCGGCGGGGCCGATGGCCCGCAGGCCCAGGCCCAGGGTCCCAACGATCAGGCCGACGGCCATCCACAGGCGAGGCGACAGGCGGTTCATGGGCAAGCTCTCGGATCGGTTACAGGCGCCGAGGGTCAACTGACAATGTGGCCCGGGCCTCGTCAACGGCGGCCGGCGGGCCGGGGGCGTGAAGGCGCATCTCGTCGGCGCGGCGCGTCGCCACAGGCGGCCCGGAAACCCCCTTTTTCAGCCCGCCGCAAACCATGTTCCCTGAAACCATAGGGCCTGGCCGCCGTTAGCGCTGCAACGGCTTGGGAGCCGATGGGCGCAGGGACGAAATGGCGGACCTCATCGATCGGCATATCGGCGCGCGGCTGCGCCGGCGCCGCCGCCTGGTGGACCTGACCCAGGCCGAACTGGGCCGCCGCGTCGGGTTGAGCTTCCAGCAGATCCAGAAGTACGAGTGCGGCACCCAGCGGCTGTCGGTGGCCACGCTATGCCGCATCGCCTGGGTGCTCGGGGTGGAGCCGAACGACTTCCTGACCGACCTGCCGAAGGCCGCGGCGGAGGGCGAGGCCGATGAGAATCGCGCCCGACCGGGCCGCTCGCGCTACGGTAAAGCTTGAACAGGTTGCGGCGCCCAACCGGCGGGATTCGCCCCTCAGGGGAGTATTCGCACCTATGTCGGGACGCCGACGTAAGAACCGCCCTAAACGCCCGCCCGACCATTGGGTTGCGTTGTTTCCGTTAAGCTTAAAATAAAATTGAAACGCTGCTGTTGGCTGTTGCGCGCCGCCAAAACGTGTGTGTTTTTAACGGCCGGTCGGGGGTTTGTTCAGGCGCCGCGTGTGTGTGGCGAATCTGGGGAGACCTAACGTGAAGAGACTTCTGCTACTGGCGGGCGCGGCGTTCTGCGTCAGTTCCGCCGCCCACGCCTCCATCATCCCGGTGCTAGACTCCGTCGTGGCGGATGGGCTGTTCTTCGACTTCAACTACCATGTGACGCTGTCGGGCGACCAAGGCCTGACGGACGGGTCGAAGGTCGTGATCGACGATTTCGCCGGCTATGTCCCCGGCAGCATCTTCAATCCGAACTTCTCGGAAATCTCGCCTTCGGTGGAGAACTTCACCAGCACAGACACGGCGAACGGCGGCGTGCAGGTGAATGCGCAGTTCACGGATGACCCGTTCATCCCGAACCTGGTGTTCACCTATCACGGGCCCGACTTCCGCACGACGGCTCCCGGCCAGGACATCACCCTGACGGGCTTCGGCGCGAAGTCCACCTTGGGCGGCGTGACCAGCGACGGCTTCAGCGCGCGGGCGATCAAGAACAGCGGGATAGGCACCGTTGGGACCGTCGCCTTCAACAACGGCGCCGTGGGTGTTCCGACCGCGCTCCGGACGGCGGTGCCGGAGCCGGCGACCTGGGGCCTGCTGATCATGGGCTTCGGCGGCATCGGCGGCCTTGTCCGCCTGCAGCGGCGCAGGCCGCAGGGCGTCGCCGCCTAGGCAGTCTCTGGTCGTCCGCCGGCCCTGGTCGCCGGCGTGACGGGTATGGACGGCCCTCC